>ENA-ORXM01001139-ORXM01001139.1-marine-metagenome-genome-assembly--contig:-NODE-1139-length-39060-cov-4.852064_pt1 | contig 39060 bp, 33 predicted proteins | sample MGYA00237867_ERZ511480 | MGnify/ENA primary metagenome ERZ511480 (study PRJEB26309, sample SAMN06266103) | marine metagenome | isolation source: Algal blade | place: United Kingdom:Sidmouth, United... | reverse complement strand
ACCTGTTGTTACATTCACACCGGCAACCTTACCTTGTAATAATTGCCCCGGAGCATTATTTACACCTTTGTTAAAATCTTCAGCTCCAATAACTTTGACCGCACCGGTTAAGTCTTTGGATTTTATACCTCCATACCCCACTAGAATTACTTCATCTAAATTGGTGGAAGATGTAGATAATTGCACGTTGTAGGATGAAGATCCGTCCAAGGCAATTTCCTTGGTTTCATATCCAATGTACGATACTACTAAAGTTGCATTGTCATCACTTACAGAGATTGAGAAGTTTCCGTCAAAATCAGAAACAACACCGTTTGCCGTTCCTTTTTGCAATACACTAGCACCTGGCAGCGGTACATTAACTTCATCAACTACCACACCCGAAATCTGTGTTTGTGCCCATAAAACCGATGATGCGCCTAAAGCTAAGACTATCATTAATAGTTTGAGTTTTTTCATTTTATTTAAGTTAGTATGTTGTCCCAAATTTAGATTTCTAGGACAATTACGGAATGGACATATCTTTCAAAAACATGGATAGATTCATCAAATTGACTGTCCAGGTTACATTCCACAAAAAGAAATAGTAATGTCGTGAAGGACCGTGAAGTGTTTTAATACAGTGGCAAAACCTTCTTTTGGTTCAGAAAACAAGAATAGAAACTATTTACTGGGAGATAATCAAGAGAAATTTCGAAGGCGATTGACGAAAATTGAGTACAAATAATCGCTTGTGTACAAGTTAAAAATAATTATGCCTTTGGTCAAGGACATACTTCTTGTAAAATCTCAACGATTTTTGCTGCTCGAAGGCTTGCTTCTTCTTCGGACCACCCCAATTTAATCAGACAGGAAATGTTACGACCTACCCAATGATCGGATAACGAAAAATCGGATTTTGAAAAATCGGGGAGTTGGTGAAGTACCTCATCCGGCAATTTACCCAATGATTTTTTTTGAAGTAGGTGCTCCCACTCACGATAGTAATGCCAATTGTTATCGAACCAGTAGAAACAGGCATCTATGCCACCTTGCCCCAAAGCTATGTGCGCTTTTTTGGCGGTGTCTGCATTGGGTAAATAAAAATTCAAAAAAGCATAGCTCTCCTCCCCTCCTTCGGGAACACGTCTAAATGTTATTTCTGAGACAGTTGACAAAGTATCGCGTAAAATCGAATAGTTTCTTTTTTGAATCGCTAAAAACTCATCCAGTCTTTCAATCTGTGCCAAACCTACGGCAGCATGCAATTCAGAAATTCTATAATTGTATCCTAGAAAGGGATGTGCCTCCGCTCCCCTATCCTTCCCGATATGGTCGTGGCCGTGATCGGAATAATGGTCTGCATGAGTCTTAAACTTTGCATTATCCGTAATCACGGCACCTCCTTCACCACAAGTAATGGTCTTTACAAAATCAAAGGAAAAGCAACCTAAATCCCCATAACTACCTAATGGCTTACTTTCAAAAGTACCGCCAATGGCCTGACAGGCGTCTTCTACCAACAATAACCCATGTTTCTGACATATCGATTTTAACGCCCTCAAATCTGCCATAGATCCGCACATGTGTACGGGCATGACCACCTTTGTTCGCTCGGTAATCGCTTTTTCTACCGCGTCAGGGCTTAAGGTTAAAGTATCGTCAACATCGACCAAAATAGGAACGGCACCGGTGACCAAAATGGATTCAAAACTGGCTACAAAAGTAAAGGTGGGCATGATTACTTCATCGCCGGCCCCAACCCCGGCACTAGCCAATGCAACGGTCAAAGCGGCCGTACCACTACTGACCAATTGGGCATGTTTCACTTGCATCCGGGAAGTCAAGGCCTTTTCAAGCTCCAAGGCTTTCCAGTTTCCATTGCGCATGCCATCAAAACCATAGCGCATCAGTACGCCCGAATCGAGTACGTCTTGAACCTGTTCCCTTTCCTTCTCTCCGAATAATTCAAATCCTGGCATACAACTGTATTAATTTATAATCTTGTACAAAGAGTTGCAACAGTAACATGGCACTCTAAAATTTAAGTTATGTGCCTATAGTAAAAAATAAAGCATTACTTTATTATGTTATATTTATAATAATATCTTTCAGGTCTTTACGAACTTTTTTAAACTCTGAAAACATATCATCTTCAGCCCTATAGCCAACCGGAAGTACCAAAACGGATGTCAATCCTTTTTTATCCAATTGCAATATTTCATCATATGCCGGTGGTACAAAGCCTTCCATGGGGCATGAATCTATTCTCTCCAATGCACAGATCGTTAATAGGTTCCCCAGGGCCAAATAAGCTTGATTCTTTGACCATTCTTGGATTTGTTTGATATTCTTTTTTGAAAAATTTTCTACAAGTGCATTTTTAAACGGGTTCAAGACTTCATCGCTTGTTCCCCTAACCTTTTTTATTTGCTCGAAATACCTCAGGATATATTTTTGATCTATAGCATGCTGAGTACAAATAACCAATACGTGCGATGCCTGCGCCACTTGCTGTTGTTCAAACGAATGCTCGACCAATCGCTGTTGCAAAGCCTTATTCTTTATAACAAGTAAAGTAATCGGCTGCAGGCCGTATGATGTAGCAGTGAGGTTGAACGCCCGTTTCAGACGGTCTACCTTTTCTTCCGGAAGTAATTTATTGTTATCGAACTTTTTAACGGCGTAACGCCATTCCAAATCTTCTATACTGTCTGTCATATCACTCGTTAGACTTCCGCTTCAGCAGAAATAAATACTATACTCTTGTTTAAACTCAAAAGATTTCCGCTTCTGTCTGCCGATTGGCAGGTTCGCGGAAATGACGATTGAAATAGTTCATTAATTAAAAAACCAAAGCTTAATTGACATCGCCACTACCATAATAACTAAAAATGTTTTGACAAAACCGTCACCTTTATTTACCGAAAAGCGGCTGGCAAACCAAGCTCCCGAACCGTTTCCAAGAGCCAGTATTAGACCCACTTTCCAATTAACCTTGTCGTTCAAAACGAATACGGTCAATGCCGAAATCGTATAAATTAGTACAACAGCTACCTTAGTGGCATTGACCCTTACCAGGCTCATTCGATTTACGTAGTGCAAAAATAAGATAATTATAAAGCCTAGCCCTGCATTAATAAAACCACCATAAATTCCGAAGAAGAAAAAAGCGATAATACCTAACCAAAGATATCTTCCCGTTAGTCTTTCCGCAAGGTTTTCAAGCTTGATTTTGGGTCCAAAGACAATAATGAATACAACTGTGATCATTATAATGGCCAAAATTCGATTGAAAACCGCTCCGTTGATATCCACAGCAATATAAGCTCCGATAATTGCGCCTAGTAATGCGGAAACACCCAAATATAAATTAAATGGATACGTACTGACACCCTTACTCTTAAAACCCGCTGTTGCCATTGCCGTTTGTATGATTATCGCTACGCGATTCGTACCATTAGCTACACTGGGCGGCAAACCCAAAAAAATCAAAACAGGAAGAGACAGCAATGAACCACCACCAGCAACGGTATTAATGAATCCTACAGCGAATCCTACCGCTATCAAAATTACTACATGATACCATTCGTCCATGACGTAAAAGTAGTTTCAAATACCCATATGCAATCATGAAAACGAAAAAAAGCTTTACGATAAACGTAAAGCTTTTTGGCAGAAGGGATTCACCTAGTGAAACCCGAACAAATCGAACTTGAAATTCTTCTAATCTTCTAAGCCGCGACTTTCGAGTACTCCATTTCTTGAAGTTTTCTGAGTGCCTCCGATTTTGAATTGACATCAAGCTTCAGATATATATTCTGAACGTGAAAATTGATTGCACTTGCCGTTACGAACAATTTTTCTGCAATGGTTTTGTACGTAGCGCCCTGACATAGGTATTCTACGACCTGATTTTCCCTTTCTGAGAAAAATTCATACGACTTGCGCTGGAATTTTGAAATAATCTTACTGATAATATCACTGCTCATTGTCGCACCATCGCTCTTGATCGAATCCAAGGCATTGTAGAGCGTTCGCTCGCTTACCGGTTTGGAAAGGTATCCGTTCGCAGTCTGACTAAAAGCCTTTTTCACCAAATCAAAATCATTCTGTTCGCTTAGCATAATAATTTTGACGTTCGCATCTTTTTCCCTGAATAATCGAATGCTCTCAATACCGCACTCTTGGGCCAAAGAAACTTCCGAAAAAATAATGTCGGGCATTACATTGTCATATTCTTTCAGGGCATCGGAAACTGAATGGTAAATTCTGTGTAACGAGTACTCCAAATACGACTCAAAAAAACTTCGATACTTTTCGTGAGATGTCACGTCATCGTCGATTACGATGATTTTTGAAATATTAATATCCATGGTAGTGGGATTTAGCGGTATTACCTTAAATTCAAGGGTTTACCTAGGTTTAATTTGGGATAAATTCAATTAATTTATAATCGCTTGGTAGGCGATCGTTTTTAAATAAAGCGTAAGAAGATACCTCCCACGTATTTAAATAAATTTTCGGGCGACCTTATAGGGATACAAATTCATTTCAAAAACACAACAGGATAAAACCTTGTCAGGTCTCAAAAAGAACTGGTACCAATATTACTTTACACTTCGGGAATTTTTCGATTTTGATGTCTTGAACGGTCATCAAAAATCATAGTGATTTGAAATCACTAAAAAACCTCTTTGAAGATTAGAGGTTCCGCACTTTTTTTAGGTATTTTTCGAGTGCTTTTTCTGCAGTAATGCTGTAGGTAGTTAAACATGGTAAATGGGATTTGGGAATTAATAAAAAAATTATACTATTTATTTGGTTCTCCAAACTTACTGAATTTTTCCAATGCCTACGTTTTTGCTTACGCATTTTCGTTCAAATACACCCATACACCTTGTTTCCTTACATTTTATCGAGGTTTTTACATTTCATGGACTATAATCCAAAGCGTTTGAACTATTGAAATAGCTTTCAGAAAAATACGTCTTACATTAAAAAATGTGTATTCAACCAAAAAGAAACAGCGGGGCCTCCCCCGCTGTTTTTGCCTAATTTTCCTACCAAAAAAAATCAGGTCCCACTAACCATAAGTTAATATCTATTTACTATACATATTGTCAACTATTGCAGAATGATCTTCTACATGCATTATCCATTTTTCGCCATTGTATTTTCCATTAAGATTAGAAACGTATGCCGATTCTGCATCTGCCCTGAAATTGTAATCGGCCAAGTAAACATAATTGAGACCATTTTCCTTATTGTAAAATTGTCTTGGATTCAAACCTTGTTGTTTCAAGGTTTCTACAAAAGCATTCAAATACTTTTTGTTTTTATATACATTGGCGATTAAATAAAAACCCGATTGAACGCCTACAATATCAGATTGACTCATTCTTTTAATAGGAAGTTTCACATAATCCTTAATTTCGGCGGCATTCGTTTTTTTAGTTACTACAGGCATTGTTTCGGCATCAGTAAACATTAGCTCTACCTTCTTAGGGGCTTCTGCAATAGCACCTGAGTTGAAAAACGCATCGACGGATTCGTGAATTTTGTTTTCGACTAAAAGGTCATTGTTATTCTCCAAAGTATTGTATTCAGGTTTTGCTTCAGCTAATTCCGCACCATTATCTTTTTGCGATTCTAGAGCAGCATTTATGATATCACTATCTCTCTTCTGATCATTATTTATGCCTTTCGAGGCTTCTTCAACTGAAGCTAGAGCTGTATAAACAGTAGGCTCAGAATCTTCTTGTTCCCCTTTCATATTTTGCTTTATTTCGTTTCGAAGCACATCGACCAACGATTCAAATTTAGCCTCAAATGCAGCGTTTCTTGCACTATCGATTGAATCTTGTCGTAAAATCAGTTCGTCCAAAATCAAACGGTTTTCATAAGCAAGGGAATTGGGGTCTGAATCGGCAAATTCATTTATGGCATCATCGGCCTCATCGGTATTGTTAGCTGCTTTATTCTTCTCAACTTCATCTTTAAGAGCCAAAATCTGCTCCTCATAGTTACGTACGATACGATCGACTTTTTCGTCTTCGGAGCCTTCCGCGAAAAGACCTTTGGCATTATGTTCCTTATCTAAAGTGTAAGCCAAGGTTACTTCGTGATTCCATCCTAAATCAACCTCTTCGTTCATTAAATCCCTTTCCAATAAATAACCCAGAGACATTTTTTTGCTTAGGTTAAAGCCAAGACCCATAGAAAGACCGTACTCCATATCAAAATTGGATTGAAACCATCCATAATCAGGTAAATCGAGTAATATCGAACCAATATAGTTCATACCACCATCTTCGTTTTGTCCGACCTGAACGAGCGGCATAAGACGGGCCTTAGCGAAAAGACCTCTATTCTGCATGAATTCGTAAGTATATTGCAGAGACGCCCTTACAGTGTTAGTGCTTAAATTCGTTGCAAACTCATTAGTAGTCTGGTTGTACTTGAACAGGTCTGTAGCATAAAGTCCGAAATCGAACTGGCCCAATGAAAGGGTAACGGCTGGCTGAATGGCCACTTGGCTTTCTTTCTTTGATTCGGCAATTTTATTGTCTGCATCGGCTGTAATAACTCTATTTCTGTCAATACCCTCTGTAAAATAGGTAAGGTTTGTACCAAAAGTCAACTTATTTTTATCGCCCAGGCGTACTGCAGTTGCGTAGTTGGCATTGAAGCCAAACTCTTGTACCACACCCGACCATTGACTGTAAACACTAACGCCCAATGCAGTGCGATCGTTCAATCTGTTGCTAAAGCCCAAAAAATAGTTCTGTTCGTTATCTTCGAAGGTCGCATACTGGTTTCGATGAAGAATATTAATATACGATTTCGTCTCGCGCACCAAAGAAAATGTAGGGTTGATTAGAAAACGGTTAAAGAAAAGTTGATTGTGGTAGGTACTTTTGGTGCCTAGACTCGAATTTTCTTCTTGAGCAATGCTTACCTGCACACAAAACATAGTGCAAACTATAAGCAGTAGGGCAAAGCCGTTAGTATTATTTTTTTTGTAGCTCATGGTAGTGATAATTTGGGTTAACTTATGGGTAATTCCTATCCTCAATAGAGGATTTGGTGGAAGCGCAGGCCGCCGACGGTAATCGCACGACCTACACTATTTTCCAATCTATTTTATTCGTCTTCAAAAATTGAAGTGGTATAACGAATTTCAGTATCAGTGTTGAAAGCTTCCAGAGTATTGTAATCGTTTTCCTCCTTAGGCCGCTTCTTTTTATCCGTGTAGGTAAAGGCCACACGATGTAGGGTGTTTTTATTGTTTCCGCGGTTCGACATCACATAACCTTTTCCATTCTCTTCTATGAAAGTAATGGCAAAATCATCTTCTCCGCTGTTGATGGGGCTACCCAAGTTTACGGCCAAATCGACTTTTCGCTGACCGACCTGCGTTCTATATACGTCAAGTCCGCCATGGCCTTCACGCCCTTCAGAGGCAAAGAACAAGGTATTGGTTCCCACGACATTGGGATAAACATCATTCTTTTCCGTATTAACTTTTCGGCCTAGGTTTTTTGCCACGCCCAAGGAGCCGTCTTTACGGATTTCTGATACATATATATCATACTGGCCAAAAGTACCGGGCATGTTGGATGCAAAAAACAACCGTTTGCCGTCTGATGATATGGCAGGATGCTTAGAAGAAGAATGCTTCGGAGATACGGCTACTTCCTTCATGTCTTTCCATTCCCCATCTACCTTGTCCGCCTTATATATTTTGTATACCAACTCTTTTTTTGAAAAAATGCCGTACAAAGGTTTTTCATAAACGGCTTTACTAAAGTATGCCGTACTGCCGTCGGGCGTAATCGCCACCTGTGCATACTGGCTGTCTTCACCGGTTTCTCCCACTAAAGATTTAAGACTATTTTCTGCCATAGAGGCATCATCGACAATGAAGTTGCCGTCTTTTCGTTCAAAATCAAGTTCTCGATATCTTTCAGCTATCGGCCTATCCAAAATATTTTTGGAACTTTTTCTCTTGACGTTATAATCTGATTTGACTTGCACAAACCAATCTTGATTATCAGTATTTTCGGATGAGATCGACTTTGTTACTTTTTTGAAAGCGTAGTCATATCGCTTTTGATAGTTGATCTCCAAAGAAGAGGTTTCGTTTGTTTCTTTCAGCCTGTCATACCAAAAAAGGGCGGTAACATAATTTTTATTCAAAAAATTGGCGTTACCAAGATCTTCAAAGATTTCTTTATCCTTATATCCCTGATTTTTTAGAAACCGATAGTTTTCCATCTTTTTATTCACCTGATGGGTATCGGCAGGATTTGGACTCTTTGAATACTGTGCCGTAATTGAACTGCAACAGCAGGTCATAATACAGGCAAAAAGCACATTGTAGGTTAGTGACTTTTTCATAGTAGATTCGATTAGGGGTTCATAATTATCGACAAAGTTCACAAAAAGTACTTTAGGGCTACTTAATAAAAATTCATAGGTTTACCCCCATTTCCATAAAATTTATGTTAAAATTGGCTGTTGAACCCTACTTTCCTACCTTTTATCGTTTAAAATTCAATGAAACTTAACTTTTTGAGGACTAAATCTTTCTAGTAAATTATCCAATTATGCGAAGAAATAAATAGTTCAAAGTTCCCTTTTCTGAACCGATAACATAGAAGTATAATTGTTAGACGCAATAAAGGCCTGTAATGGCCATAAAATGGCAAATAAGTATGATTTACCCAGAAACGCCGATTGGCTCACCTATCAGAGCAGAACTATCAGTAGATCATGTCAGAAAGTCGACAGGTTTATTAAATACTGAAAATCTACAGAAGAACTATTTGGCTATAGAAACCATTAATGTAATCAGGTAGTATTATATGTGCGTATTAGAAGAAAGAAGTTTTTAAATAAAATCTTTATTTTGGAGTAAACGAATTTTGAATCGTTCTTTCTGCAATAGCCAATGCTGTGAGCGTCGAATTGGCATGACCTGATGATGGAAATACGGCAGCCCCTGCAACCCAAACATTATCCGTACCCCAGACTTTACAATCTGAATCGACCACGCCATCTTTTTCAGAGCTTGACATCATCATTCCGCCGCATTGATGGTTCGTATCTCGAAAAGTGGTCAGAACGCTAGGGTTTCCTTCTTTTATTTCGGGATATATTTCGACATCGCCGATATTTTGTTCTTTCAAATACTCCTTCAATTCAAAAACTATGGATTGTATGGCCTCGATTTCCTTACCGACCCAAGCCCAATTAACGCAAATTTTGAATAATCCGTTTTCAAGCATCTTATCTTTCGAGATGGTTATTTGCGATTGAGCTGTCGGAACTTGCTCGGATTGCGCAAATACCAATATTCCATTTTTGTCAAATGCCTCGTGAAGCTGTCTCTTAAAAACGAGTTTCGTAAAAAAGCTAAAAACATATCCTCTTATTCTATAAAAGTCTTTTACAAAGGCTCTACTGTTATTAAGTTTGCGATCATTCTTCAATTGCCTTATGAACGACCTAAATCTATCGATACGCTCATACTGTTTCGTTTCATATTTGAAAAAGACAACCACCCCGTTCAACATTTTTTTTCTATAGCTTTTTCTAAATTTTAGTTTACGCTCGATTTTTATACCATTAACCATCTTTTTTTCAAACGCATTCCGAAACATTTTTTCATTTCGAACTTTAAGTTTTGCCACAACACCACCTAAATGATCTTGAAAATATTTTCCTATAAAAGTATTGTGTTTCCAGGGAACTTCGTAAAGGGCTTGAGTAGAAAGAAAAAACTGGTTAATACCAAGTGTGCCTGATGCAAATATAAATCTGTCGCCCTTAATGGAAATATATTTACCCTCTTTCGTTTTACACAAAAGTGCATTAGCATGCTTTTCCTTAAAATTTATTTTATACGCAGTAGTATTTACTACAATGGTTAAGGCTTTACCATGTATTTCCTTTTCAAAGTATGTTGAAAATTCTGTGTTTCTATCTTTTAACCTAACGGTATAGTAACTTTCGATTTTACTACTTTCCTTGTCCTTATTATTATAAATCTTATTGAAAAATGTATCGGAAAAAGAGTTTTTTATACCTAAAAAGGAATAGACTTCTTTGTAATGGGCGTTTACTTCCCCATAGCCCATCGGCCATTTAAAGTCGGGCCTCTCAAAATCGGATTCTTCAAATTCTGCTAGTTGTCCACCCCACTTGAAACTTCCTCCACCCAAGCCAGAGTATCTTCCATTTAGTGTTCCATTATGTACCTGTCCAATGCTAACGGCATTTTTTTTATTGGATTCCATCTCTGGAGTAATGGCGCCTGATTCAACAATACAAATATTTCTTTTGGGATTATCTTTGAGAAGCCTTGCCGCCATATAAAGCCCAACAATACCTGCCCCGACCACTACAACATCGAACTCGGATGAATTGGAATCTGCACTATAATCATTGCCTTCAATTATCATGGCCTATTGTTTGGTTAAGGTCTGGGGGAATTTCCACAATGAAAAACATTTAAAGTTTCAACGGAAACTATATGAGTTTTCAATTTGGTTTCATGGAAATTCTTGGCAAGAACTAATTTTTTTTGCTAACAACATCCATCACCTCGTTAAGTTACTTACAAAATCGTCCATTTACTACAAACTCTTAATACCTTAATTCTTAATGAAGAGAGAGCTATTCTTACATTTTTTTGACGATAAAAAGGGTAATGTCAGCTGTTATATCTTACAACAAGCATACGCTTAAAATGGAAAGTTCTAATGACTTCGTATAAAAGCTACAGAAATTAGCACAAAGTCACTATTTTCTTAAATCGAGTTACCTATTTTGAACTTTGTAGAAACAAAAAGCCCGATTTTCAATAGAAAATCGGGCTTTATAACCAGCGGAGGAAGAGGGATTCGAACCCCCGGAGGTGTGACCCTCAACAGTTTTCAAGACTGCCGCATTCGACCACTCTGCCATTCCTCCTTTGCGGCTGCAAATATAGAAAGCTTTTTCAACTCTATAAAGTGTTTGTCCGTTTTTTATTAAGCAATCCAAAGCATAAATAAACAGAGAATAGAATCGAATCAGCTGCTTAATAAAGTGAGAAATCTGATTTTACTAAATTGCGACCATGAACCAACCCTTGGTCAGCATCCTAATTCCCTTTAGAAACACCGAATATTTCTTAGTCGAATGTCTTACCTCAATTTTAAACCAATCATACAAATATTGGGAAGTATTGGCTGTAAACGACAAATCAACAGACGGAAGTCTAGAGATAGTGCAAGAATTCTCAACTAGAGACAAAAGAATCAAAGTTTTTCAAAATTCAGGAGATGGAATTATTGAAGCACTTCGAACGGGCTACACCAAGAGCCAAGGCCAATTTATTACTAGAATGGATTCTGACGATATCATGGCCCGAAACAAGATAAAGTTTATGGCTGATTCGCTTTTGAAGCGAGGTGCAGGCCATCTGGCTTTGGGCCAAGTTAAATATTTCTCCGAACGCGGTATAAGTGACGGTTACAAGCGCTATGAAAAATGGCTGAATTATCTAACCGCTACCGGATCGAATTTCTCCGAACGCTACAAAGAATGTATTATCCCCTCCCCCTGTTGGATGGCATACCGCGAAGATTTTGAAGCTTGCGGAGCATTCAAGCCCGACCGCTACCCAGAAGATTACGACCTTGCCTTTCGCTTTTATGAAAAAAGGTTAAAGTGCATTCCCTGCGACCAAGTTCTTCACTATTGGCGTGATTATGACTACAGAACGTCACGAACCAGCGAACACTACGCACAAAACTATTTTTTAGACATTAAGCTCCATTACTTTTTAAGACTGGAATACCATGCGACCAAGCCGCTAGCAGTTTGGGGTGCGGGAAACAAAGGCAAGGAAATCGCAAAAAATTTACTGAAAAAAAATATTGATTTTTACTGGCTTTGTGATAATCCGAAGAAAATAGGAAAGGAAATTTACGGAAAACAGATGCTGCATTATGATATTTTGAAAACACTCGAAAACCCACAAAGTATTGTTACGGTTGCCAATGAGATGGCCCAAAACCAAATCAGGAGCTTTTTTTCAGCATGTGGTCAAAAACCGATGAAAGATTATTTCTTTTTTTGTTAAGGCGATGAGGAGTTCAAAGCAAAAGGCTCAAGATTCATCATTTTAAGTAACTTTTGACTTTGAAGCTTGAACTTTGCTCCTTCAATTTACTACCTTTGATTATTCAATTCAGGCAATGCAATTTAAGTATCCAGAACTTCTTTGGGCATTATTTCTTCTCCTGATTCCCATTATAGTCCATCTTTTTCAATTACGTAGGTTTAAAAAGACACCATTTACGAATGTAAAGTTCTTAAAGAAAGTGGTGTCGGAGTCTCGGCGAAGCAACATCTTAAAGAAATGGCTGCTACTATTGACCCGATTGCTACTACTTGCAGCATTTATTATTGCCTTTGCACGACCCTTTTTCGCTAATAAATCGGCTTTGAGCCAAAAGGAGACGGTTGTTTATCTTGATGACTCGTTCAGTATGCAGCTTAATAAAGACGGGGTTACTTTAATGGAAGAAGCCGTACAACAGTTGATTCAATCCATACCCAAAGACGAACGTTTTTCGCTTTTCACAAATGAAAAGACCCTGAAAAATATAGTATTGCAAGATGTGCAGAATGATTTACTATCGATGCCCCATAGCAATAAGCAGTTAAAGCTGAACGAAATATATCTCAAGGCAAAAACACTTTTCTCAAGTAATAAGGCTACAGAGAAAAATCTTGTAGCTATTTCAGATTTTCAACAGACCCTTATGGATAGGGAATCGGATTCGCTTCAAGGCATACGCACACATATCATACAGTTACCTGGTGATAATAGAAAAAACGTCGCTATCGATTCGGCGTTTTTAGGCGCGGAACAAACTGAAAAAAATAATCTTACGGTACTTTTATCCAGTTCCGAAAACACAGATGATATTCCGGTATCCCTTTTCAACGGAAATCAACTGACAGCCAAAACTTCGGCCAATTTTAATGGTGGAACGGCTGCTGAAGTAAATTTTACACTATCTGAAAACGAAGTCTTCAAAGGAAAGATTGAAATCACCGATACCGGCTTGGCGTATGATAACCACTTATATTTTAACATAGACAAGAAGGAAAAAATAAAAGTACTTGCCATCGGCCCTTTGGATAATACTTTTCTCAAGCGCATCTATTCGGAAGATGAATTTATCTTTTCATCATCCACCTTAAAAAATTTGAACTACGGCAACATCTCATCCCAAAATCTGGTCGTACTCAATGGATTACAGAAGATTCCAAGCACGCTTTCGACAAGTTTAAAGGTCTTTACAAAGAAGGGGGGGTATTTGGCGATTATTCCAGCTGAAGAAATTGACTTGGACTCTTACAATCTATTGATTTCCAATTATTCCAGCACTTCATACCAGCAAAGTATTGCTTCAGAACAAAATATCACCGATATCTCTTTTTCACATCCCCTGTACCGAAATGTATTTGAAAAAAGCATAACGAATTTTCAGTATCCCAAAATATCCTATTATTTCCCCATAAAATCTACCGCACCCGTAGCGCTTTCCTTTCAGAACAAGTCGCCATTTTTAATTGGTTCAACCATTTTTTTCTTATTTAGTACTTCGCTTTTACCCGAGAAATCAAACTTTATAAATTCCCCCTTAATTGTGCCAACTTTCTATAACATTGGGGTCGCTAGTCTGAAACAGCCTGAGCTCTATAACCATTTAAATCAGTCTTTGACGGTAGACATTCCCGTAACCCTTGCTAAAGACCGCATCTTGAAAGTCACAAAAGATGATTATGAATTTATTCCCCGACAGCAGTCACTAGGTAGCAAAGTGTCACTTTTTTTTAATGAAAACCCTGATGAAGATGGTATTTACAATATAACCGAGGAAGGCGAATCGATCGGAAGTATGAGTTTCAATTACGACCGAAAAGAAAGCCAGCTCGATTATTTAGATATCGAACAACTGCCGGCTACCACACAAGGTAGCTCGATTGCAGCACTTTTTGAAAAAATGGAAAAAGACAATACAGTGACTGAGCTTTGGAAATGGTTTGTTATTTTAGCGTTGCTCTTGTTAATAGTTGAAATACTTATTCAAAAATTCTTTAAATGAACCTCCTTTTAAAATCGGCCAGAATATTTGATCAGACCCAAAAGGAACTTCATTTAAAAACCCGTGATATTCTTATCAAAAATGGGATTATCACAAAGATAGCTTCACAGATAAAACCGGTATCCAAAACCAAAGTAATTGATTTTGATAACCTACATGTATCAATAGGTTGGTTCGACAGCAGCGTTTGCTTTGGTGAGCCTGGTTTTGAAGAACGAGAGACCATAGGCAATGGCTTACTAACAGCCGCTAAGAGCGGATTTACAGATATAGTACTGAATCCCAACGTACATCCGGTACCTGACAGTAGTTCCGACATCGTTTTTCTTAAAAATGCCGGCAAAGATCAGCTAACCAATTTACATCCTTTAGGTACCTTAACTAATGGATCGAAAGCCGAGCAACTGGCAGAATTATATGACATGGGAAATGCTGGGGCTGTGGGCTTTTACGATTTCAAGATTGCACTGGAAAATTCTAATCTCTTAAAAATAGCGCTTCAATACGCTCAAAACTTTGAAGGATTAATCTATTCCTTTCCATCGGATAAAAAAGTTGCTGGCAAAGGTATCGTTAATGAAGGCGAGGTTTCCACAAGATTGGGACTTAAAGGTATTCCCGCTTTAGCGGAAGAACTACAGTTGGCCAGAGACCTTTCAGTATTAGCGTATACAAGCGGCAAATTACACGTACCAACGATTTCCACAGCGAACTCGGTGAAGCTTATTGCCAACGCCAAGAAAAAAGGTTTAGATGTTAGTTGCAGTGTTGCCATCCATAACTTGGTCTATACCGATTCGGTTCTTGAAGAATTTGATGCAGTATATAAGGTCATGCCGCCTTTACGTACTGCAAAGGATAATAAGGCATTGATAAAAGGACTCAAAGCAGGTACTATAGATTTTGTCACCAGTGATCATATACCCATGAATGTTGAGGAAAAACATCTGGAATTCGACAATGCTGCCGATGGCACCATAGGCCTTGAAAGTGCATTCGGTATTTTGAACCGAATTTTCGAAACGGAAACTGCCGTACATTTATTGAGCAAAGGCCGCAAAAGATATGGACTGGAGAATCCCTTAATAAAAGAAGGTGAGCAAGCTTGCCTTACACTTTTCGACCCCGACGTTGTTTCTAAATTTTCAACGGAAAATATTCTCTCGACCTCAAAGAACAGTATGTTCTTGGAAGACGAATTGAAGGGAAAAGTGTACGGTACCTTGAACAATGGAAAAATAGATATTATCAATCCTTAAAAGCAAAACCATGGATCAAACTACAATCGAAGAAGGAAAAACTATTGCCATCATCAGTTACCTTACCCTAATAGGAACTCTCATTGCCTATATTATGAATAGTAGTAAAAAGAATGAATTTGCTACATTTCATATCGGACAGGCACTACGGGCTTGGCTAGCCGGAATTGTAATTTCCATTATTGCGAGCATACTAGTCTCCATGACCGGTATAGGTGTGTTAAGATATTTGCAATATACGGGTCTGGTCTTGGCAATTTTAGGCTTTGTCAATGCCATGAACGGAAAAGTAGAAAAAATTCCTTTCGTCGGCGATATAGGTGGATAATTGAACAGCATTAAAACCTTTCAAAGCTATAATCTTTGCTCATAATTCAAAATTCAGATCTACTTTGAAACTATGAATGTCATAAAAGAAGGAAAAACCACGGCCATAATCGCATATTTTACAATAATCGGAGCCTTGATAGCCATGAGTATGAATCAAGAGTCGAAAAACGGGTTCGCAAGGTTTCATACCCGGCAGGCGTTTGGCCTTCACCTACTTTTTATTGCATTCGGAATCCTCTCTAGTAACTGGGGAAATGTTTACTCCTTTTTCGGCCTTATGCTCTCGTATTCAATATTATGGTTTTACGGATTTTTAGGGGCATTGAATGAAAAAGAACAATCCATTCCCATTCTTGGTCCATATTTTCAAAAATGGTTTACATTTATCCAATGACGACTGCGCCCCTATCTTTAGAACACCTTATTCGACCTTCGAAATTGACCGAAGGAAAGCCTCCGGTTCTTTTCATGTTCCATGGCTATGGCAGCAATGAAGAAGATTTATTTTCTTTCGCTCCCGAACTGCAAGAAGAACTCTGTATAATTTCAGTGCGCGCCCCATACGCAATGGAACCGTTCGGCAATGCGTGGTATGCCATCAATTTTGACGCTCAACAAGGTAAATGGAGCGATGACGAACAGGCTAAAACCTCACGGGAAAAGATTGTAGAATTTATTAACGAAGCCTGTAAAACGTACGGCTTAGATGAAAATCGAATAACTCTATTGGGTTTCAGTCAGGGCACCATATTAAGCTATGCGGTAGCTCTGTCATATCCCGAAAAAATAAGAAATGTTGTTGCCTTGAGCGGCTATATCAATGAAGGCATTTTAAAAGATGACTACGCGAAAAAAAATCATAAATCGCTAAAAATTTATGCTTCCCACGGGCAGGTTGATCAGGTCATTCCTCCAGAATGGGCGCAAAGAGCACCAAATTTCCTTGAAAATTTAGGTGTTGAACATATCTATGAAGAATTTCCCGTGGGCCATGGTGTTTCTCCGCAAAACTTTGTCGCATTCAAAAAATGGTTATCAGATAAAATATAAAAAGATAATTCTAACTAGTTTTTCTCAAGAGAATATTAGAAATATACTTAAACTTTTACTTAAATAAATCTTATTTAAGCTATTAAAATACAGTTTTTTACTAAATAAATTTACTAATTACTCCTCGTATACAAAAGGTGGTCGATAAGCGTGAAATCGACACTTAAATCATCTTTCAGCTCATACTTGATGAGTAATTCTCCCCAAAACTTTCCGTCTGAAAAATCTGTTAAAATCCATTTATGGTTAAGTACCTTTATTTTATTTATCTTGAAGTCGCCCTGCATGCCTTCGTACGGCACTAAAGGGTTGTCACCTTCACTTTCGTTGGTTTCAAGAAGTTTATCGGCGATATAACGCGACGGATCTTTCAGCTCTAAATGATCATAATATACCAACGCATCATCATTATTTTCCAAAGAAAAATATTGTGTTTCCAACACTTTTAATTGAGCGCTTTGTACAGAATCCTGTAACTGCTCAATCTCAGTTTCCAATTTTGAAATTGTGCTGTTTTTGTTTTCAATCATTTTGCCGTTACTTACAAATAGATACAAGCAAATCAAGGCGGCAAAAATGAATAAATAAAGAAAGATTTTGCTTTTCATAACAATCCATATTGCTTTTAAAGTTCTAAGACCAGATTATCGTAAGCCAAATGTACGCCTTTCGGCAGTTTTTTTTCGACTTCGGCATGAAACCCCAAATGATGGCTGATATGTGTGAAATAGGCGGCTTCAGGCTTGATTTCGGAAACGAACTCTAGGGCTTCCTCTAAATTAAAATGAGAATGATGGGGCTCTTCGCGCAAGGCATTGACCACCAGAACTTTGGTGCCACGAACCTTATCCTTTTCGCTTTCACTTATCGTCTTAACATCGGTCAAATAAGTAAAATCCAAAAAACGAAATCCAAAAACGGTAACCCGATTGTGGTTGGCCTCTATGGGTGTGACGGTAATACCACCTATTTCGAACGGTATATCTTTTTCGATAGTATTCACGGCAACTGCTGGCGCTCCGGGATATCTGTTGGCATCCGTAAAAATATAATCGAATCGATGTCGTAAAGAATCTGCAACTCTTTGATGTGTATAAATGGGAATATCCCCTTGTCTAAAGAAAAAGGGGCGTATATCGTCAAGACCTGCAGTATGGTCAGAATGTTCATGAGTAAACAAGATACCGTCCAATCTTGAAACGTCGTTTGCAAGCATTTGTTGTCGAAAATCCGGGCCGCAATCGATGACATAATTATAGTTTTTCCAAGAAACCATAACCGAGACGCGCAACCTTTTGTCTTTCGGATCGGTACTCAAGCAAACCGGATGTTTACTGCCGATTATTGGTATTCCCTGCGACGTGCCCGTACCCAAAAATGTAATTTTCAAAGCCTCGTTCATGTATTCTCAAATTTATAACTAAATAATTTAATAGATTACGCTAACTTGTTAACTTTGCTTACCGCTAAATCTATAAAATGGCTTCAGTTCTAAAAAGGGATACTGCATTCGAGAACATTCCTTCAGTCAAGGCTAAAACCTTGAGAATCAATTTAAATCCTGATATCTACGGCACCTTTGCCGAAATCGGAGCTGGTCAAGAGACGGCACGACATTTCTTTAGGTCGGGTGGAGCTTCTGGAACTATCGCAAAAGCCATGAGCGCCTATGACAAAGAGTTTAGCGATGCCATTTACGGCATAGAAAAAGATGGCCGGTACGTAACCCAATCACGGCTGAAAAAAATGCTATCCCATGAAATGCGTTTGATGGAAGAACGTATTAGTAGGGAAAAGCATCCTGAAAGACTGTTTTTTTCCTATGCGAATACCGTGGCGACCATTGATTTTTCGAAACGATATAAAGGCCATGGCTGGGTTGGTATACGCTATCAATTGGATGCGCGTCAAAAAGAATACGACGAGATAGTACTTCATATACGTTTCAAACAGAACGAAGCGCGACTGCAGCAAGAAACTCTCGGTATTTTAGGGGTCAACCTCATTTACGGTGCTTTTTACAAATACCACAAGCCCCGAAAAATGCTGAAGTACCTCTACGACCATATCGACAAGGATACCGTAGAAATCGATATGGTCAACTTTTCAGGTCCAAATTTTAAGGATGTCGACAATCGCCTGATGAGCCTGCAGTTGATTCGAAACGATATGACCGATGCGGTCATGTTCGGCCCAGATGGTAACAATCTACTTCCTGCGGCAGTGTTATATAAGAAGAATATATTGGCGCTACGCGGAAGTTTTAGACCTGTTACCAAGGTCAATATGGATATGCTGAACAAATCTTATGATATTTTTGTAAGAGACCAGGCTGTCGATCAAGATAATATGATCGTTATATTTGAGATAACACTTTCGAACCTAAAAGCTTCGGGTGAAATCGATGAGCGTGATTTTATGGACCGTGCCGAGCTCTTATGCTCTTTAGGGCATACCGTCATGATATCTAAGTTTCAGGAGTACTATAAACTGGTCGAATATCTGCACAATTATACCAAAGCTAAAATTGGACTGACTATGGGAGTCAACAATCTTGTTGCTATTTTCGACGAGCAATATTATAGGCACTTGAGCGGTGGTATTCTCGAGGCCTTCGGAAAACTATTTTTCAAAGAACTACAGGTATATCTGTACCCGATGAAGAACGCTGAAACCGGCCAAATTATGACCAGTAATAATGTGAAGGTTCATCCTAGAATGAAAGAATTATATAAGTTCTTTAAGTACAATGGCAAAGTCATGGATATTATCGACTACGATCCCGAAATTATGCACATATTTTCTCGAGACGTACTCAAAAAACTAGTCAACAACGAAGAAGGTTGGGAAGAAATGCTGCCAGAGGGTATTTCTGAAACCATAAAACAAAAAGGACTTTTTACGCGCAAGATGCTTAAAGATAAGAAAGAAAAAGTTTAGAGCCAGCTCAGAAATTGACATCCCTAAAACTGAAAAATCCCGAAGCGCTTCGGGATTTTTCAGTTTTCGAAAATGGAATATGTGATTGCTCAGTCTAATAATTGAGCGGCATGGTCTTTGGTTTTCACTTTCTCTATAACACGTTCAATAACCCCCTTTTCATCGATAACGAAGGTTGTTCTTAGCAACCCATCAAATTCACGGCCCATGAATTTTTTAGGCCCCCAAACACCAAAAGTATCTATTACGGCATGATCTTCATCGGCCAATAACGGAAATGGCAAATCGTATTTATTTTTAAAATTGGATTGCTTCCTACTTGAATCTTCACTCACGCCCAATAATTCGTAACCTGCCGCTTTTAGTGCCGAATAATTCTCGCGCAAATTACAGGCCTCGGCCGTACAACCCGGAGTATTGGCCCTGGGATAGAAAAAAATAATGAGTTTCTTACCCAGATAGTCCGATAATTTGATAATAGTTCCATCTTGGTCTTTGGACAAAAAATCGGGTACCTTATCCCCTACTTTCAATTTACTCATAGCTAATTTTAAATTAAATTCGTACTTGAAATTTTAGATTTTGAACGAAACTAAACAAAAAATGACGAAAGCCGAAAAGGTAGATTTCACAATACGGAAACTTCAGGAAGTATACCCCGAAATACCCGTACCTCTAGAACATCGAGATCCATATACTTTATTGATAGCAGTATTGCTATCGGCCCAAAGTACGGACATTCGGGTCAATCAGATTACACCTTTATTGTTCGCAAGGGCCGATAATCCCTACGACATGGTAAAACTATCGGTCGAAGAAATTCGGGAAATTATCAAACCAGTCGGGCTTTCGCCGATGAAGTCCAAAGGTATACATGGCCTTTCAAAAATTTTAATTGAAAAATATGATGGCGAAGTTCCTAAAGAAATTGAATTGTTGGAAGAATTACCGTCGGTAGGGCATAAAACAGCCAGTGTAGTTGTTTCTCAGGCCTTTGGCATTCCAGCCTTTCCGGTAGACACCCATATTCATCGATTGATGTACCGCTGGGGGTTTTCAAACGGAAAAAATGTTGTGCAGACCGAAAGAGACGCAAAACGCCTTTTCCCGAAAGAGTTGTGGAACGATCTACATCTTCAAATCATTTGGTATGGTCGTGAATTTTCTCCGGCAAGAGGTTGGAATCTAGAAACAGATATTATAACCAAAACCATCGGTAGAAAAACAGTTCTGAATGCGTACTATAAAACAAAAAAGCCCCGTTAATGGGGCTTTTTGTTTTAGTTTAAGCTATTTTCAAATCGAAATTTATTGTATTTAACGATATGAAGCTGTTTTGAGAAACCCAACAAAAATTCGATAGTTTCAGGTCGTGCTTTAGCGATTTTACCTTTTTCAAGGTTTTCAGAGTAGATTTTTTCCATATTAATAGTATAGTTATACTAAGGATAACGCAACTACTTATGAAATATTGTTATTATTTTTTAATCGCTACTAATTGGTCAAGACAATATTATTCTTATCGATGATTTTTCGAAGGTTAATAAGCGCGTAACGCATTCTACCCAAGGCCGTATTGATACTAACGCCGGTATTTTCTGATATTTCTTTAAAACTCATATCCTTATAAATACGCATTATCAATACTTCTCTTTGATCGTCTGGCAATTCTTCGACAAGGTGCTTCAAATCAGAAGTTATCTGGTCTTTGATGATTTGCTTTTCGGCGTTCAATTTATCGTCACCAATCACCGAAAAGATATTGAAGTCGTCATTTCCTTCGAACATCGGCATTCTTTTGTTCTTGCGAAAATGGTCGATTATCAAGTTATGTGCTATTCGCATGACCCAAGGTAAAAATTTACCTTCTTCGCTGTAAGAGCCTTTTTTCAAAGTACGTATCACCTTAATAAAAGTATCTTGAAAGATATCTTCGGTGATATCCCTATCCAATACCTTTGAGTAAATAAAACTGGTTATTCTTTGGTTGTGGCGATTGATTAGAATTTCAAGTGATTTTTCGTCTCCTGCGATGTAATCTCTTACTAATACTGAATCTTCGATTTGTAGGTTCATGCGTGTTAAGGTTTTTTGTTTAAGATTTGAGACTCTCTTGAAGAAAGCTCTTAGGGTCATTAGTAATTATTTTGAGTGATTTTTGAATCCTTTCTTGGATAGCTTGTTTTTAAATACGAGATAAAACTATAGATATTGGGGCGAGCATAAAAAACATTGTTGTCAAACCGCCGGATTTTGATGTGAAACCCTACTTTTTCAGTTTTCAATAAAATAAAATACAATCAAGTGCGTTGGAAGCGGGAAATTAATGGACACTATACAACTACTTTGTAAAGGCCTTGAATCAAGGAAAGGCAAATGTCGATAGCAAAGTTCGACCCCAAGTGTGCAGCCGCCTGTAGAAAGAAGTGCTTTGACACAAAAAAGCCCCCGTGATATTAACTATCGCGGGGGCTTTTAAAAGAAAGGTAGACCAATTAGTTCAAATTCGATTCAAATTGTAGGCCTTCGGCCTCCATAATATTTAATGACTTCGAATAATCTAACAAAAATCTAATGGTCAAAGCGTTTGATTTAACAAGTTTACACTTGTTTTCGTTTTCAGCGTAAATTTTTTCCATATCTATTTCAGTATTGTTATGCTATAATAACGCCACTACTATAAATATAGGGAATACGTTCGACCTATGGCTCGTTAATTCGTTAAAACAATATTGTTCTGTTCAATGATTTTACGAAGATTTATTAGTGCATAGCGCATCCGACCCAAAGCGGTGTTAATACTTACCCCAGTATTTTCTGAGATTTCTTTAAAACTCATATCCTTATAGATACGCATTATCAAAACTTCTTTCTGGTCTGAGGGCAGCTCTTCGATAAGCACTCCCAAATCTGAATCGATTTGATCTTTAATCAATTGTCTTTCGGCATTTAGCTTTTCATCGCCGATCAATGAAAAAATATCAAAACTATCGGCTCCTTCGAACATTGGCATTCGACTACTCTTTCGAAAATGGTCGATGATAAGGTTATGGGCGATACGCATTATCCAAGGCAAAAATTTTCCTTCCTCGTTGTAGTTACCCTTTCTCAAGGTCTTGATAACCTTTATAAAGGTATCTTGAAAAATATCTTCGGTAATATTGCGGTTGTTAACTTTTGAATAAATAAAACTGCTTAACCGTTGATTGTGTTTTTCGATAAGTCCTTCCAAGGCCCTTTCGTCACCGGAAACATATCTTTTAATGAGCAGGGAATCTTCAATCTGTACCTCCATAACAATTACTTTTTAGTTAAAACGAAGCCCCCTTATAATGGATTAAGGACTTGTAGATTTTGTTTTAATCTTTGAAAAAGTAATTTTTTGCTATAGGCGTATTAACGTTTCGTCAGGTTCAAATATAGAAAAAATTAAATGACATGAAAAAAAATCTATTGCGGTTCATACATTTTTTGATGCAGTCTATACAATTCTAGCTATTGCATCGGGCATATCGTATCTTTGTTAAATTAAATACGAGCATGGCCACACTACTAGACGTAAACCCAAAAGAGAACATAATAATTAAGGGTGCAAAGCTGCACAATTTAAAAAATATCGATGTAGTAATACCAAGAAACAAGCTAGTGGTGATCACCGGCTTGTCAGGTTCTGGAAAGTCGAGCTTGGCTTTCGACACGCTATATGCTGAAGGCCAACGCCGCTATGTGGAAAGTCTATCTTCGTATGCCCGACAATTTTTGGGAAAATTGGACAAGCCCAAAGTGGATTATATAAAAGGAATAGCCCCCGCCATCGCGATCGAACAAAAAGTTAACTCAACGAACCCACGCTCAACGGTAGGCACCACAACGGAAATCTACGATTATTTAAAATTGTTGTTCGCCCGTATCGGCAGAACAATTTCGCCTGTTTCCGGTAGGGAAGTCAAAAAGAATACCGTATCGGATGTTATCGACCATGTAAAACATTATGCGGAGGGAAAAAAGTTACTGTTACTCGCTCCAATAAAAATCGATGAAAAACGCGATGTTATAAAATCCCTGCAGCTTTTATCCAAACAGGGGTATGCACGAATAAAGCATAATGGAAAAGTTCTAAGAATCGATAATGCAACAGAATCCATCGGAAGGGAATTTCATTTAGTTATCGACCGCATCGTAGTGAAAAAGGATGAGGATTTCTATAACCGACTTGCCAATGCGGTAGATACTGCTTTTTTTGAAGGAAAAGGAGAATGCAGTATTGAAGAACTTGATACCGAAAGCCGGACATTGTTCAGTAATAAGTTTGAACTCGACGGCATGTCTTTTCTGGAGCCCAACGTACATCTCTTTAGTTTTAATAATCCTTACGGAGCTTGTCCGAAGTGTGAAGGGTACGGTGATGTAATTGGTATTGACGAAGACTTGGTCGTGCCGAACACAGCCTTGTCTGTATATGAAAACGCCGTTTTTCCATGGCGTGGAGAAAGCATGGGTTGGTATCGCGACCAATTGGTGAATTCGGCCTATAAATTTGATTTTCCGATTCATAAACCGTGGTTCGAACTATCTGACGAGCAAAAACAACTGGTCTGGGAAGGCAACGATCATTTTATCGGACTGAATAAGTTTTTCGGAATGCTGGAGGAGAAAAGCTATAAAATACAGAATCGGGTAATGCTCTCTCGCTATCGAGGAAAGACCAAATGTAACGTTTGTAAAGGCAAGCGGTTGCGGAAGGAAACCAATTATGTAAAAGTCGGCGGGAAGGACATCTCGGATTTGGTCGAACTACCTATCAAAAGACTGTTACCTTTTTTTGGGGAACTTTCCCTCGATACCTACGATACACAAATAGCTTCGCGCCTGTTAAAGGAAATCAACACACGATTGGGCTTTTTGGATAAAGTGGGATTAAGCTACTTGACCCTCAACCGGAAATCTAATACCCTTTCGGGAGGGGAAAGTCAACGCATTAATTTGGCTACTTCACTAGGAAGTAGTCTAGTAGGAAGCATGTATATTCTCGATGAGCCGAGTATTGGACTACATCCAAAAGATACCGAAAACCTTGTGCAAGTTTTAAAGTCGCTACGCGATTTGGGCAACACCGTTATCGTAGTCGAACATGATGAAGATATCATGAAAGCTGCCGACGAAGTTATCGATATAGGTCCGGAGGCAGGCACCCATGGTGGTGAAGTTGTCGCTTACGGTCCCTTGAGCGAGATCTTGAAATCGAACTCACTGACCGCAAGTTATCTGAACGGATCTGAAGAAATCACGGTACCCAAAGAAAGACGTACTTCAAAAAACTTTATAGAAATTAAAGGGGCCCGCGAAAACAACTTGAAAAATATTGATGTATCCTTTCCCTTAAACATGCTTACGGTCGTAACAGGGGTTTCCGGAAGTGGTAAAAGCACTTTGGTCAAGAAACTACTATATCCTATTATATTAAAAGAAGTAGGCGGCTATGGTGAAAAAGCAGGGCAATTTACCAGCGTTGAAGGTAAATATCAATTTATCAAACATGTAGAGTTTGTCGACCAAAACCCTATCGGGCGATCTTCACGTTCCAATCCCGTTACCTATATAAAGGCATATGATGACATTCGCAACTTGTTCGCATCCCAAAAATTGAGCAAGATACGTGCCTACCAAGCAAAGCACTTTTCTTTTAACGTAGACGGCGGTCGTTGTGAAAAATGTAAGGGGGAAGGTGAAATTACGGTAGAAATGCAATTTATGGCCGATGTACACCTCGAGTGCGATACCTGCGGAGGAAAACGTTTTAAAAAGGAAGTTCTTGAAGTCAAATTTGAAGAGGCCAATATAGACGATGTGCTGAATATGACCATCGACGATGCCATTGCCTTTTTCGAAAAATACAAACAAACCAAGATTGTTACAAAACTTAAGCCCTTGCAAGATGTCGGCTTGGGATATGTAACCCTGGGGCAATCTTCCTCTACGCTATCGGGCGGAGAGGCGCAGCGTATCAAACTAGCCTCTTTCCTTGTAAAAGGAACTACAAAAGACAAAGCACTCTTCATTTTTGACGAGCCCACAACAGGACTTCACTTTCATGACATCAAAAAACTCTTGAAGTCTTTTGACGCACTTATTTCAAAGGGACATTCCGTCATTGTTATCGAGCACAATATCGAATTGATCAAATGTGCCGACCACATTATTGACCTTGGCCCCGAGGGTGGTGAAAATGGAGGAAATCTTCTCGCATTCGGTACTCCAGAGGAGGTTATGAAAAGTACAACCTCATTCACAGCGAAATATTTGCAGGAAAAACTGGAATAGCAATGCTTAATAAAAAAACGCTTCTATAAAAAATTCCCATCTTTTTTTATGATAAACTATCGGTAAACAAACATTCTCTTGTAGATGAATATAGGATAAGCCGAACAATTCGATGCTGTAAAACACACCCATCCTCACTTTTTATTTCATAACACACCTACCTTTTCAAAGGTACTACACGTATTAGAAAATATTTTAATACACTAATAATCAATAACTTACAATTAGTAACTATTTTCTGGCACGCTGTTTGGTATATATTAGGCGAGTGTAAATATTTTCACTCAGAATTAAAACCTTATATCATGAAGAACTTAGTACTCTTTTTTTCGGCCCTTATTTTAGGCACCTCGGGTGTCATGGCCACAGCTACTAAAGAAAATAAGGTTGCAGAACGCAATGCTTATAGATTTAACGACTCCTTTATTTTTGTCGAAAATGGCATTACGTTTTCGGTATACCCAGATGGGGAGTTCGATTTTTACATAGACAACCGTATAAACGGTCGTAGAAACGGTGTTACTTTCAACTCCGGATTTGATTATAGCCCTTTTGCACAGTATGACGACTATGGTGCGGTTATTCAAGTAGAGAATGTACCGATTTTTTATGACTATTACGGTCGTGTTACCCAAATCGGTGATGTAAACATAAATTATAACCGTGGAAGGGTTAACCGTTTAGGTGGTATGTATGTATACTACAACCGAAGAGGATTTTACGATTATCACACCGGTTTTATCAACGTGTATAACAGACACTATGTATACAGGCCTTTCCATGCCTTTTTTGCCAGACCCGCTTTAGGTTTCTGTTTGGTATACAATAGGCCATACCGAAGGTTTTACAGTCCGATTCGTTATACCTACTATAGGCCATATCGCTATAACACGCGAAGGGCATACGCCAAAATCGGTCGAACACACAGGTATAATCAAGTAAGACGTGACCGTGCCAAAGTCTATAGAAATGACAGAAGAGTTGCGGTTCGAAACAATACGGTTCGAAGTAATCGATCGGTTGCTAAACGAGGGAATACTGCTGTAAGAAATAATCGGGCAGTCGCCTCGCGCAATAATACCGTGCGAAACGATAGAGGTCGTAGTGCTCCTAGGAGTAACGCAACACGCTCAAATAGTTCAAATCGGAAAACAACGGCGAATAGAACGTCAGTTGATAGAACGCGGACTATTAAAAGGAGTGATTATAAAAGAAGTGACGCTAGGTCGAGCAATGGCAGAACAGTTACGCAGAGATCGACCACCGTACGTTCGCCAAAACGAAATGCAGTAACAAAAAGAACGGTCACTAGAACGCCAAATCGCACAACGGTCAAGAGGAGCACTAAAACATATAAGGCCCCTCAAAGCAGAACTGTTAATAGAAATGTTCGCAAGGCGCCGGCAACGAGAAGCAGAAGTAGTGTTACAACGAGAAATACCTCGCCCAGAAGAAGTGTGAGTAAGGCTCTTTCTAGAAACAGAAGTAGCGTTACGACCAAACGTTCTTCTTCAAAAAGTAGAAATAATACGGCTAGAACTTCACCAACGAGAAGTTCTAGAAGGTACTAAGAATAGTTTTTAGGTTGGTTAGTTGTTTACCCCCGTAGCAGATCTTTCTGTTGCGGGGGTTTTTTTAGTGAGGACTTTAAATTTTCGTCAACCGGTATGTGGTTATTAGGTTATTGAATTATTTGTTATTAGTTTCATGAGGGAAGAGCTAATAGGAAAAAAGAGCCATGAATACCAAAACCAAACGCTTGTTATCCCTCGATACCTTGAGAGGTTTTGATATGTTCTTTATCTCCGGGGGCGGTACTTTTTTGGTACTTCTAAAAGGAAAAACCGGACTGCCGTGGGTGGATGGTATCGCCGATCAGTTAGAACATGTGCCTTGGCACGGTTTTGTCTTTTATGACTTTATATTTCCACTATTTTTATTTATTGCTGGGGTTTCCCTCTCGTTTTCACTAAGCAAAGGAGTAGCTAGAGGAAGCACTAAATACTCTCTTTATAAGAAAGTGTTTGTTCGCATGCTGCTTTTGATAGCATTAGGGATACTATATAAAAACAGTCCGATAAATTTTTTCGAACCGTCGGAAATCCGTTTGGGCAGTGTTCTAGGCCGCATCGGCTTCGCCTGTTTTATAACTTCTTTGCTGTATCTCAATTTTTCCCAACTCAAAAGGGTGTATTGGATCAGCGGCATCCTCCTCGGCTATTATGCCATTTTGTTTCTGGTGCCCGTGCCGGCATATGGAGCGGGAGACTTATCTTTTGAAGGAAATCTGGTAGGTTGGTTCGACCGTAATTTTTTACCGGGTCGTTTGTTGCAAGGTACTTATGACGAACTCGGAATACTCACCCAATTTCCTGCCCTATGTATTACCATTTTTGGAAGTATTGCGGGGGATATTCTTCTCAAAAACACCTCAGAAAACAAGAAAACGATGACTTTGGTCGTGATAGGAATAGCCGCAGTTATTATCGGACTCATATGGAACATCCATTTCCCCATCAATAAAAGGCTATGGAGCAGTTCGTTCATCATGCTGACTAGCGGGCTTGCCTTTTGGACCTTAGCAATGTTCTATTGGATCATAGATGTGAAGGGGTATCAAAAATGGACTTATTTTTTTAAAGTAATCGGCCTGAATTCACTAGCGATATATTTTGCCTATCGATTTATCGACTTTTCATTTACCGCTTCTGAGCTTTTTGGTGGTCTTTACGGCCCGCTCCCCGAAGAATGGCATTCGGTGTTCGATGCCTTGGGTGCCGCAGCCTTGGTTTGGATTTTCCTTTATATTCTGTATCGGTTCAAAATATTTATCAAGGTTTAGAACCTGTTCACTTTCGATGTAATTTCACCCGAATCGATTTACTGATGGGGGTTTTGCTTCGAATCGCGTAATGATTGTACGGAACCAAAACATTTGTTTCGGGAAAGTAAGCCGCCAAATTATTGACAGGAATTTTGTACGGAATTACCAAAAAATTCTTCGCCGTCCGAAGCGTATTGTCATAGTTGCTGGTGATATCGACAATGTCCTTTTTTTTGAGTTTTAGGGCATCCATATCCTTTGGATTCATAAACAATACCCTTCTTTCGTTATACACGCCGCGGTATCGGTCATCAAGGCCATAAATAGTAGTGTTGAACTGATCGTGCGAACGAATGGTCATGAGCATAAATTCATCTTTTTGTAGCTCATGTTGGGGCAATTTATTTAGCGTCAATTGCGCTTTTCCGTTGGGCAACATACTAAAATCGAGTTCCCTAACATTATTCGGTAGGTAGTAGCCCACACCCTTTGAACGTTCGGAAGTATTTTCGAAACCTTTGGCCACTTTGTCGATACTTTGTCGAATAAGTTCATAGTCCTTACCCATAGCTTTCCAATCGACGGCATGTTTTCCCTGAAAATAGGCATCTGCAAGTTCGGCAATCAATTCGGGCTCACTTTTTATATGCTCCGACGCGGGTTTCAACAGTCCGCGGGACTGTCGCACCCTTCCCATACTGTCCTCCATTGTGAGATAACGGTTGTCACCATTTTTCATATCCTTTTCAGAGCGGCCGAAGGTCGGGAGAATCAATGCCGTTTTGCCCGTAACCAAATGGGTGCGGTTCAACTTTGTGCTTATTTGTACGGTCAGTTCACAGTTTTGTATGGCCCTCGCCGTATATTCGGTATCGGAGGCGGCCATAAGAAAATTACCGCCCAAACAGATGAACACTTCTGCATTTCCATCATGCATTTTTTTCATTGCATCTACCACATCCACGCCTTCGTCATTTGGAGGAACAAAACCCATGTGCTTTTCGATACGCTCATTCAATGACTTATCTACAAAATGCATGATTCCGACACTACGATCGCCTTGAACGTTGCTGTGACCCCGAACTGGGCATGTACCCGCATTGGGTTTACCTATCGCCCCTTTTAGCAAAAGAAGGTTAACATATTCCCGAATGTTTTCTACTCCGTTTTTATGTTGTGTAAGGCCCATAGCCCAACAGACCACTATTTTGGATTTTTTGGCCAATAGCGAAACGGTTTCAGCTATTTTTTCCTTGGAAATGCCACATCTTTCTAAGAGTTCTTGCTCATTGTATGACCTGAGGTCTGATATAAGTGCTTCGTACCCGTCAACATGTTTATGTAAAAACTCATGGTCAAATACAGATTTTTGAGCTGTATCCAAAGCCCATAACCTTTTCAATAAAAGCTTTACTAACGGAATATCTTCATTAATCTTTACAGGAAGATGAATATCAGCTATATTTTCACCTATTCCTAAAAGGCCCTTCAAATGCTGTGGGTTCTTGAAATTGACAAGTCCTGATTCTTCCAAGGGGTTTATACTGATTACTTTCCCACCATTCTGTTTACACTTTTCAAGGGCTGAAAGCATTCGCGGATGGTTCGTACCAGGGTTTTGACCGGCAACTATAACCACCTCGGCCCCATAAAGATCTTCTAGCTTGATTGAGCCTTTACCGATACCCAAGGTCTCCGAAAGCGCGACTCCACTTGATTCATGGCACATATTCGAACAATCGGGCATATTATTCGTACCGAAGGCCCTAGCGAACATACCATAAAGGTATGCGGCTTCATTACTCGAACGACCCGATGTATAAAAGATGGCCTCGTCCGGGGATTCTAATTTATGCAGCTCTTTGGCGATAAGGTCGTTGGCCTCTTGCCAAGAGATAGGTGCATAATGAATACTATTTGGCCAAAGCACCATAGGTTCGGTAAGTCTACCGAATTTATTGATTTCGTAGTCCGTGAACTTAGAAAGTTCCTCTACGGAATGGGTGGCGAAAAAGTCTTTTCCGATATATTCCGTAGTGGCCTCATCGGCCAATGCTTTTGCTCCATTCTCACAGTATTCCGCGACTGGAGACGGGTCTTCAGGGTTCGGCCAAGCGCAACTTGGGCAGTCAAAACCATCTTCTTGGTTCATTTCCAATAAGGCACGCATAGAACGTACGATACCCATTTCTTTGAAACCATGCCGTAATGCTTCTTTTACCCCCAGTTTTCCGGCCGCATAGCGCATGGGTTCTTTTACTCTTATTTTTGTAAACTCCTCTGATCCACGGACGGATACATTCCTATGAAAACCTTTACTCATTTTTTCCTTTTAGACCTTCGTTATAAGTATTGTTAATATCAATACTCCTTAAGTATCTGATTTCTTGCATCCGAAAGATACAGATTGACTCCATAACAATGCGGAATATGCTTTCATTCTTCACTACGACTTTCTGCCCTATCCTCTTCATAAAGTATCGTTCCATCTGCTGTTACGGCTTTAAAATATACTCCAGGGGTTGGAATCGTAGAAATTGGTGTCTCAATATTTATAGCGGGAGAAAGAAAGGTTTGCTTAAAGTCAGAATCGCAGAAATCAATTCTAAAGTACCCCCTGCTATTGGTAAGGCTCTGGCCAAGAAAATCGTCTTTTATCCAATCCGCATCAAATGCGGAAACTGTGGCACTTATTATCGGAACGTTCTCTTTTGGAGAAGATTCAAGATAGCCACAAATTACCCAAGCATCGAAATGAGTGCGGATACCATTCCAAAACTCAAACGAAAATCGGTAATTGTAGCAATATTCAAACCTATTATTTTCATCTCGCCATACCGGACTTAATTTTTGAACCGTCAACTGTAAAGGCTTCTTCTTCGTTACCTTTTGACCGGGCGCGGCGGTTATTTTAATATCGATAGTTATAGATTCTTCTTGATAGTTATCGGAGAGTTCTATTTCATAATTTCCATCGGAATCGGTGTTTCCCTTACCGATTAGATTATGCTCTTTATCGGCTATCTCTTTTGCCGTCAAAATATGCGGATATCCTATATCGCTTTTTGAAGCATCAACTACATTCGAGGCGCTTTCAACTTGATATACCCGAATTCTAGTATTGCTGATGGCCTCAGTGAAATCGCGACATAAAGAAGCATAAAAATTACCTTTGACAATATACCTCATGCAAAATTTGTTAAAATAAAGGTACTATAAAAATTTATTCCTATTTCTCGTTGCCTTGCAGATCTACCTCCAAAAAAAGTCCATAGAATTTACGCCTAGACTCCCGATAAACTTTGGACCCTATTTTAAGAGGCACTTTACCTTTTAAGAATTCTCGATATTACGCCATGGATATCTTCTGAAATCTTGAAGCGATAAAGCATTGCCACGTAAAATACACCTATAAGCGTACTTTTTAATGCAATGTTGACAATTGGGTGAAATGAAAAATCCAAAAGATAGAATAATGTACCGGAAACAATCAAAAGAAGACCGACCTTCAAAGTTTCCATTGTGAAGGGAAGCATATCGAATTTTGACTTGACATAATATAGTTTGATGGAATTATATATAAAAAAGGCGGAGAAACTTGCAATAGCCGCCCCGTTAAGACCGAATTTTGGAATAAGCCAAAAATTCAAAAGAATAGTCAACGCAGCTAGGAATATCCCCATAAACAAAACCGCCCGATAGTAATCGGAGTTGTAAAGAATAGAATTATTATTGCCTAAGACCGCGTCATAAATTTTGGCCAAGCCGAGCCAGACAAAAATGATAAACCCGTTTCTATAAGCTTCGGGCAACATTTCATAAAGGTCGTTCAGGTTTAAAAATATCAATATAAACAACAAGCCTGAAACGATGAACAATGTCAATGAACTTTTTTGATAGAGCCGCTTTAGCGCCACCATATCATTGCTGTTCAAGATTTCCGCTGTCAACGGGTAGGTAATCTGGTGCATCGACCGAGAGGGCACGGCGATAACCATTGCAATAAACCCCGCCACACTATAATAGGCCACGTTCTCAATCTTGATAAACTGATTTATCATTACCTTATCAATTTCTAAAAGCACCACGGCGACTGACCCTCCTAGTATTATCAACGCACTGTAAACTAAAATTTGACTTGTATTCTTTGGGAAATCGAAACTTAATTTGGGCATACGCAACCTGTAAGCATTAATCATCATTATAAAGGCACGCAAAACATATACAGCTACAGAAGCATCGATAAAAAATTCCACCGTAATAGTTTCAAAATATAGGAGTAGTAACAATAAGGTGACCGCAGCCCTTGAAAAGACCTCTTTCATGAAATTACCGAAAACGGATTTCATCTGGACCCTAGCCCAGCCATAGAATACTTCGAAATAGGCCATCGCCATACCTATCAATAAAATGTGCCAAACATAGTCTTTTACGATAGGGTTTTCCCTAGAAAGAAAGCTGCCTATGGCCTCATTGGCCAAGAAGGTAATTCCGGCGATCGGAAGAATCAACACCAACGGTAAAATTAACATTAAAGTCAAAAAACCATCAGTAGTTTTATCATCCTTAAAACTGCTATAAAATTTTACCAAGGCGTTGGGTACACCAAACGCTAAAATTGGCATCAATACCGAAGCAGCGGACAAAATTACCTGAATAAGACCATAATACTTCGGGGTCATAAAGTTCAGGTACAACACAAGCGTGTTCAACGCACCGATACCAAAACCCAAATAGGTAATGATCGAATTGTTCAACGATTGTTTAAATACTACCCCCATGTGAGCTATTCAAATTTAAAGTTTGATTGAAAAGGTGATCTACCCAATATTTATGAAAACGCTGTGCTCATAAACCTAGACACCCATGTAAACCATCATCAAGTTTTGAAAATTCTTTTTGAAAATCTCAAATGACTTTTGCCAAATCACCTGTTAACGCCTTCCTGCTATACATTTGGATATTTTTAGATTTTGATACAAGACCGTCCACTTTAAAAGACTTATACCATTCAAGAATGGCATCCCTTAAATCTGCATTGGCATTATAATCAAAAACTTTCCCGGATTCGGTTTTTGCAATAATATCACCGGCCTCCCAGCCTTTTGGGCCAACGCCTAAAATAGGACGTTTGGCGGCCATATATTCGAACAGTTTTCCTGGAATTATGCCTTTTGTTTCCTCAGAATCAATCTCTACCATTAATAAAAGTTGTGACCGCTGTTGTCTTCGCTGGGCCTCAGCATGGGAGCCATAACCACGCATCTTTATATAAGGGCCAAGCTCGAAGCGATAAAGACTATCCATAACATCTTTACTTACTACTCCCATAAATTCCAGTTGCAGATCTCCCCTAAAAACAGCATTTTCAGATGCTAGACGAGACAATACTTTCCATAGATTTTTTGGGTTTCTACCGGTGAGAAGCGAGCCTATGTGAGATATGGTAAAGTCGGTGTCTAAATCGGCACCTCCCTTATAATCGGAATCATGCCCATTGGTTATGACGGTAATGGGCTTCTTCGTTAGCACTTCAAATTCATGCTTGGTAGCCTTGCTGGTGGTAATAATTTTATCGGCTTGGGTCAAAACTTCCTTTTCGAGTTGCTTGTGTTTTCTTTGGGAGGATTTTGAAAGTTTCAATTTCTTATGATAACCTATCGACGTCCAAGGATCTCTAAAATCGGCTATCCATGACACCGCGTGTTCAGCCTTCAAGTGCTTTCCAATTAAATGCACGCTGTGCGGGGGCCCTGTTGTAATTATAGTTTCGATATGTTCTCGATGAAGTATTTCTGACAAATATTTTACAGAAGGCTTGACCCAATGTTTTCTGGCATCGGGAATAAAAAAATTTCCACGGACCCAAAGCATCGCTTTTTCCAAAAATGATTGGTTTTTGGTCTGTATAATACCTGAACTGATACGCTTTGTTTTCTTTCGGGATAAAAATTTTGAGAGCCCATACGGTTCAAAGAGAGGTTGACTGTAAATCTTAATGTCCTTTGGAACCTCTTTTAATAAAGAAGCGTCCTCAATCGGATAATGAGGGTTTTCAGGAACATATACAATCGGCTCGAAACTGTAATCACGAAGATACTTTACGAACTTTAACCATCGCTGAACACCAGGGCCACCCGCCGGAGGCCAGTAATAGGTAATAATAAGCACTTTTTTCATAAGTATGTTCGTTGGTCGCGATTGGGGGCGCGTAATACTACTCTTTTATGCTTTACTTTTATCTTTTTCTGCTTTCTCTCGGGAACGATAAAACGAAAAACCGATGCCACCTAAAAAAACAAGAACCATAATAATTGAGCTTGCCAAGGTAATTCGGCTACCGATTTCGACTACTTCGGGCTCAAACTTAAATTCTATGGTGTGCCGACCCTCCGGCACTTTCATGGCCCTTAACGTATAATTCACCCTGAAATGTTCTTTTAACTGTCCATCGACGTAAGCATTCCACCCGTGGGGATAGTACATTTCCGAAAAGACGGCAATACCGGCATTTTCATTCTCGGAAGCATAGATAAGATGATTTGGGCTATAATCCGTAAGCTTTATAGAGGCGGTGGAATCTACTTGAAATTCAAAACGATTGATTCCAGTAACTTTACTTGTGTTGACAACAGCCTCGTTTTTGGTATCCAGTTTTTCAAGAGCAGTTATTTCCTCATCGGCACTATTGACCTTTAATATTTTTTTGACGAACCACGCATTTCCATTAGCTTCAGGATTAAGTGCCGGGTAGCTATTGCCCTCTTCATCTTGTTGTACTACGTATTTTACGTTTAGCATGTTTAGAATACCTATATTACCTCTAACTATATGGAAAAAAAATAGATCTTCGAGACCGGCAGGTTTTGCCGCGTGGTAGCCCCCGATAGATTGGTGATAAAAAGAAGTGCGCGCACCATTTACCCCTTCCGATGGATCATAAACCCTAAAAACATCGGTGTCTTTTTTGATTTGTTGGTCTAACGGTCTCTCGGGAAAAGGTCGGTTCATGAGTCGCTTGGCCACAAAGTCTTCTTTATCTACATAACGCAAACCTACACCCACTAAATCAAATAAAATTAACGCACCTAGGGCAATAATCGCTTGGTTCTCTTTGAACTTGTCCTTGATATAAAGCCAAAGGGCTAGCGCAGCCAAGAAAACAAAAATAAGTGAGCGAAAAAGGTCGTTATTGTAAACCGCTCTCCGATCCGACTGAATCAAAGAAACGAGTTCATCGCCATAATTCTTCTTAAGAAATTCGTCACTAGGCCCGATAAAATCAAACATCCCTTTAAAAACGAATAATGCAACACCTAATCCTACAACGATAAAAAAAGATAATTTTAAGGCCTTTAGTTTTTCAGATCTGTCGACGGAAGAGCTAAAAAGTTTACGAAGTGCCAAAATACCCAATATGGGTGCGCAAAGTTCTAAAATTACCTGAATAGACGAAACAGCACGAAACTTATTGTATAAAGGGAAATAGTCGATCATTAAATCGGTCAACAAGCTGAAATTCTTTCCCCAAGAAAGAAAAAGGGCTAACAGCACACCGCCCAAGAGCCACCATTTAGTTCTTCCTTTAACCAAAATCAATCCCAAAATAAATAGAAAAAAAACAATCGCTCCGATATAGGCCGGGCCTGCCACAATAGGCTGGGTGCCCCAATACAATGGTAATCCACTTGAAAAATTCAGGGCCTGACTACGCGATATACCCTGATCGATCAAAAAATCGTAGCTTTTTGAGTTCTCCCCCAAATTCTCACCGTTAGATCCTCCAAAAAGTCGTGGTACGAAAAGATTTAGGGATTCGGCAATGCCATAGCTGTACTGGGTGATATATTCCCTACTCAAACCGTTGCTATTTTCCTTGGTAGAGCCATCGGGATTAATGGTCAGTTCAGACTTTCCGCGCGTACTCCAATCGGCATATTGTTTTGTGGCCATTAGGCTTGTTGCGTTAGCGGCAATACCTAGACCGACTGCGACGACCAAAATTCCAACGGAAATAAAGTAATGTTTTAATTCTTTCCTACGGATGGCATCTACTAAATAGGCCGCTCCGAGAACAAATACCAGCAACATAAAATAGTAGGTCATCTGATAGTGATTGGCACCGATTTCCAAGGCCATTGCTATAGCTGCCAATACAAAGCCCCAAAGATACTTTTTATGGAAGACCAGTAGAATTCCACCTAAAAGCATAGGTAGATAGCCGAGGGCATGTGCCTTTGCGTTATGGCCGACGCCCAATATTATTATCAGATATGTCGAAAACCCGAAAGCCAAAGCTCCCAAAACGGCCAACCGATAATCGACCTTCATACAACAGAGCAAAATATAAAATCCTATAAAATAAAGAAAAAGATAGTCTGCCGGGCGTGGGAGAAACCGAATTAGCCTATCCAATTTTTTTATATAATCATGGGGATAATAGGCACCTAACTGAAAAGTAGGCATTCCGCCAAAAGCACTGTTAGTCCAATACGGCTCTTCACCGGTACGTTTACGAAAGTCGTTTTGCTCTTTGGCCATACCCGTATATTGTACAATATCGGATTGTTGAATGACCTTACCCTGTAGTACGGGATGAAAATAGGCCAGCGCGGCGATAATAAAGAAAACAGTAACAAAAAAATGGACGAAGAAGGCCTTTAACCCTTTTTGCATAATGAACTTTATCGGTTGATTCGGCAAAAATAATGAACTTATGCCCCTTCCAAATAGAATTTTGGGATTTTTACCGAATTACGGAAAATTGTATAGCCTATAAATTATTTCGGAGTGCTTTAACAAATTTCGAGAGGAAGATTAGGAAACAAGTTTTTGGGAAGTACTAAAATCAGCTTGGCTGGAAACCGGTTATTTCAATCAATTTCTTCGAAATCGATATAATCCCCTACTTTCTCGGAAGTACCACCTTTTTTAGAAGGTTTCTTTTCTATAATCACATCACCCACTCGGTCTTCCTGCCTATTGTTCTGCTGAGTGAATTCCCCAAATTTTTCTTTGAAATGTTCTTCTGTCTTTTTGGCCGCATATCCAAAGATTTTTGGCGCGAACATCTTCACCAATATCTTGAAAAGATAATACACCAAAAGAATAATCAGTATTGTCTTTAAAAATGCCATACTTTTTCTTGAAATATTATGAAGTGATTTAAACTTTTTTCATTCGCTAAAAAATTGCCCTTTTTCGTCCATTCTTCGTCTTTTTTTCATTCCGTAGCGATACTATGCAACTCAAAAAAGCCCTCACATGGTCAAAAAACGTCTAATTTTCGATAGAAAGCAAAAAGTTTAATTCACTTCTATATCAAAAATACGATTCTAACGTTGTAATAAAAGGGGCGAACTGCTAAAATTAACATAAAGTGACTTTTTTAGGAAGTAGTTAGTAGTTGCAGTGGGCAGATTTTTTGACTTTATAATGTGCCAATTCTTCTATTATAGGAATCGAAAGCCTGTTTACCCTTTGTCAAAAAATTGGAAACAGAAAACCCTTTAAGAATATTTAGTAGTAGAAAACCCATATTTATATAAACGTCTAAACTAATAAACTCATAAACTTTTTAAGTTTCCTGACTATGAAACATCTTTTGATAATTCTATCATTCATCTTACCGTTAACGGGCATCTCTCAATACACCGATGTCATCAACTCTAACCGTCCGGGATTATCGGTAGGCGCCTATGCCGTTGGAAAAAATGTGATTCAGCTCGAAGCCGGTCTTTTTTACGAACAGAGCGACCATGCCCTTTTGAATACGCAAAGTAATATCTGGGGTACTGATATATCGTTGCGTTATGGATTACTTTTCGAACAACTGGAACTTAATTACGAAGGCACCTTTCAAAATCAGAATATTACTTTTACCGATTTGGGAACTTCAGATAATCTTACGGATTTTTCAAGAAATCGTATAGGCCTAAAATTTCTGGTCTACGATCGCTACAAATCCGAAGAACGGAATAAACCTAATTTATACAGCTGGAAAGCGAATTACGGTTTTAAGTGGCAGAATTTAATTCCATCGATATCCATTTATGGGGGAGCCACTTTCAATTTAGGGGACAATCCATTTTACGTGGGTGACCCGACGGTCTCTTATCGCGGTATGGTAGCCACACAAAGTAAGCTGACCCCTCGCTTTGTACTGATAACCAATATTGCATAC
>ENA-ORXM01001138-ORXM01001138.1-marine-metagenome-genome-assembly--contig:-NODE-1138-length-39114-cov-5.619105_pt1 | contig 39114 bp, 31 predicted proteins | sample MGYA00237867_ERZ511480 | MGnify/ENA primary metagenome ERZ511480 (study PRJEB26309, sample SAMN06266103) | marine metagenome | isolation source: Algal blade | place: United Kingdom:Sidmouth, United... | reverse complement strand
GCGCTTCCCGCATTTCGCTGCGCTGCATGACGGGCTACGGGCTTACCCGAGTGTTGCGGCTTGTATGAAGCCGAAGGCGAAAAGTCGGGTGGCGAAGTCATGTCGGCCTTGCAAAGGTGGGCCAGCTTCGCTGACCATGCGCGCGCGGCTTCGCCGTCCGCGCCTACCGGTGTGCGTTTGCAGAGTTAAGTGCGCTTATGTAGCTGCGCATAATTGTGGGTAGGCCTTTAGGCTTACAATGTCTGCGTAGGATTGCGCGGCCAATGAGCCGCGCAAATGCGCTTTGGCCTAAGCGTCCAGCTTGCGCTGTATCGCCTCCATCAGTAGGCCGCCGATGTCGGTGTCGTAAACGGCATCAATCTCGCGGATACAGGTGGGGCTGGTGACGTTAATCTCGGTGAGTTTACCGCCAATCATGTCCAGACCAACAAACATGAGGCCGCGTTTGACTAGTTCAGGCGCCACGGCTTCAGCGACGGCACGCTCTTTTTCGGTAATGGGCATGGCGACGCCTTTGCCACCCGCGGCTAGGTTGCCGCGTGTCTCGCCACCCACCGGAATGCGGGCGAGGGTGTAGGGCACAACTTCACCATCCACCACCAAAACACGTTTGTCGCCTTCGGATATCTCCGGCATAAACTCTTGCAACATGCACTGGCGTTTGCCGCGCAGGGTCATGTGCTCAAGGATGACGCCGATGTTGGCGCCCGTGCTGCTCATGCGGAAGATCGATTCACCGCCCATGCCATCTAGCGGTTTAATGATGGCGCCGCCCATTTCTTCTAGCCATGCGCGTAGTCGTGCTTGCGAGGCGCTGACGCGGGTCACGGGGCATTGCTCGGGGAACCACGAGGTAAACAGTTTCTCGTTGCAGTCACGCAGGGCATTAGGGCGGTTCACCACTAGGCTGCCTGCCGCTTCGGCGCGCTCGAGAATATAAGTGATGTAGATGTAGTCCATGTCGAAAGGTGGGTCAACACGCATCAAAATCACGTCCAGTTCGGCCAACGGGCCTTCTACTGTGTCGCCAAGTGTGTAGTAATCTTTGCTTTCGTCTCGAACGGACACTGCTTGATAACGGCCACGGGCCTCTCCTTGATCTAGGTAGAGTTCGCCGGGCGGCAGGTAATACAGCTCCCATCCGCGTGCCTGCGCGGCCAGCATCATGGCGAATGAACTGTCTTTCACCGGTTTAATGGATTCTATGGGGTCCATTACTACACCGACTTTAACGGTCATAGGGTTCTCCTGTTGGCTCGCAATTGTTGGCTGTGTGCATCTTTATAGGCACGGCCGCTGTAGGGAATATGTGTGCAATCTATGCGAATCTCAAGCAGGGCTTCGACCGAAAAATCAAATAAGGTGTCCAAGGGTCTGAAATCCATTAAGATAGAACAGTGTGATAGAAGGCCTGTTAGTGCAGCAGACGGAGCTTGAAATTGACTAGGGAGTTACGGATTTGAAGCCAAGTCAGATGGCTGGCAACAAGCGCGTGCTTGTTGATAACTCGGCACGCAGCAGTTTTTCTGTCATCAGTTAAAATAACATTATTGCTCGGCTTTGGGCGCTCACGTAGGTGTGTGTCTTGGGCGAGCTAAAAGAGCGATTTCGTCCGGCGCAGTGGGCAGCAGTAATCACTACACCGTCGAGACAAGCCGCTGTCAGCATTGAACACCCGACTTTCCACGGAGAACCCTGTGACCGCAGAGACCAGTAACCTCAGTAACATCAAAGTGATGGTTATTGACGACAGCAAGACCATCCGCCGCTCAGCTGAAAGTCTGCTGACAGGAGCCGGTTGTCAGGTGGTCACCGCGTCGGATGGATTCGAGGCTTTGGCCCGTGTTGCAGAGCATCGTCCAGATATCATTTTTGTGGATATCATGATGCCGCGACTCGATGGCTATCAAGTCTGTGCGCTGATCAAACACAACGTCAATTTTCGTAGTATTCCCGTCATTATGCTGTCCAGCAAAGACAGTATTTTTGACAAAGCGCGTGGCCGATTGGTTGGCTCGGAGCACTACCTGACCAAACCCTTTTCGCGCGAAGACTTGTTTGCCGCCATTCAAGCCCACCTGCCTGCGTTGATGGAGGAGGCGTGACCTCAGTGCAAGGCGAGGCAGCTAAAGCGCCACTGGTGTTGATCGTTGAAGACTCCGCCACAGAGACCCATGTCTACAAAACAACCTTGCAAGCTGCTGGTTATCGCACTGTAGCTGTGGCCGATGGTGGTTTGGCCGTTCAAGCGGCACTGAAGTTTTCGCCTGCGGTGATCCTGATGGATGTGGTCATGCCCAAGGTCAATGGCTTCAAAGCCACCCGCGACTTACGCCGCAATCCTGCAACCTCGCACATCCCTGTGGTGATGATCTCCAGCAAGGAGGGCGCATCTGATCGCGCTTGGGGCATTCGCCAAGGCGCTCGCGATTACCTCGTCAAACCCGTCGCTTCCAAAGCTTTACTGCGCTGCGTGCGTGAGCAAGTGGGCGCCGCTGCCGGAGCGAATGCATGAGCACCTTGTCGCCAATCGAGTTGTTGCGCAATTTAGACGGTCGTGCCAAACGTCTGTCGCGACCCGCACAAGCGGGTGGAGTGAATAGTTGGCAAGCGATGACGGTGTTGGTTGGTGAGCAAGAGATGCTTGTACCTGCCAGTGATATCACCGAAGTTATTGATGCTCCCCATTGCACCCGTGTGCCCGGTACGCACGAGTGGTTCTTGGGGCTAGGAAATTTGCGTGGTCGCGTCTTGCCTATCACCGATCTCAGTCGTTTTTTGTTTGGCATGCGTGGATTTCGCAGCGCCGAACATCGTGTGCTGGTGCATGGCCAAAACGAAGCCGTTATCGGCTTTAGTGTGGGGGAATTGCGGGCTCTGCGACAGTTTACCAGCGAGATCGAAAGTTCCACCGCTTCGGTTGCCGATTCGCTCAAGCCCTTTGTCAAAGGTGTGGCGGTACAAGGCGAGCAAAGTTGGCCGGTGTTGTCACTGCACGCTATTGCCGCCAGCGAAGCGTTTCTGCAAGTAGCGCAAGAGCAGTAATGGCTTACATGATACTTCTGGGAACAACGCATGTCTGATTCGATCAAGCAAGATCGCTTGGCTGAACACTCGCGCACGCTGTCGCTAGGGTTGATTGGCGTGGTTGTGCTCTCGCTCGTCGTTGCTTTGGGTTGTGCCTTTACCATTTTAGCGCAAGGGCGACACTATCCTGCCTACGCCCAGTTGGCGCTAGAGCAGCAGATGTTGGCTCAGCAGATCCACGTCGATAACCTTTCTATGTTAGCGGGCGAAACCCAAGCCAGCCAGCGTGTTGGCAACGGAATGGCACGCTTTGATAGCAACATGCAAACACTGGCTAAGGGCGCGGCTGGTATTCCCGCTGCACCGGCTGCCTTCGCTGCAAACATAGCCTCTCTCGATGAAGACTGGGCGACGGCCAAAGCCGATTACAGCGCACTGGTTAGTCGCGCAGAGCAAGAGCAAGGCATGCAGAGCAAAGTTCAGCGCTTGGACTTTCAGTTGGAGCAGTCTCAGTCAGTGCTGGACAGCCATCTGCGCAAAGTCTTGGCCGAAGACTGGGAGCGTCCAGCGGCGCGTGCAGCTCTGGCTCGGCTAACGCAAGCCATAGCGCAACTGCGCCTAAAGCTCTTGGCTTTCAGTGATAAAGGTGTCTCCGTGGCCGATCTGCGCGCGAGTATCGACAGCGAACTCAATGCGATGCTGGCCAAGGGCACCAGTGGTGGCGTGGTTCTATCGCGCCGCGGCGTACGTGAAGGCCTTGCAACCGTGCGTGATGCGTTGTCGAAAATCTCTCCGGCTATCGATGAAGTAGCAGTCTATGTACAGGCCGAAAAAAGAGCCGAATCGGTGCTCGCCGACCACCGCACGGCCTTGTTGTCTGATGGCCAGGCGTTGTCAGAGCAAATTTCCATCGAGCAAAAGAAACTCGACACCTTACAAACCATCGCCATAGTTGCGGGTTTGCTGATGTTGTTAGCACTGTTGTTGTTAGCGGGCCTGGTGTGGCGTAGCTCCAATATGCAAATGCTGGCTAATGTCTCCCAGAGCCAAAAAAATCATCGCGCCATCATGCGTTTGTTGGATGAAATGACCGACCTAGCGGATGGTGATCTACGCGTAGAAGCGACCGTCAACGAAGACATAACCGGTGCCATTGCAGATGCAGTCAACTACGCCGTAGAGTCTTTACGCGACCTAGTGCAGACCATTGGCCAGAGCGCCAAGCAAGTTCGGTTTGCCGTGCGCCACACCGACTCCAATGCCAAAGCATTAGTAGAAGCCAGCGCTGTGCAGGCGCGTGAGATAAGCGATGCAAGCACGGCACTGGATAAAACAGCCGCGCACATGCGCAACAGCGCAATCAAGGCAGACGGTGCTGTAGAAGTCGCCCTGAATTCAGTCGATACCGCTGCGCGCGGTGCCGAGGCGGTGCAGCAGATGGCACAAGGCATGGGTAATATCCGTGAGCAAATCCAAGAGACCGGCAAGCGCTTAAAACGTTTAGGTGAGAGCAGCCAAGAAATAAACGATATCAACGCACTGATCGAAGAGATCGCCGGTCGAACCACCGTGCTTTCACTTAACGCTAGCCTGAAAGCCGGTGACGGACACCAAGAGGGTTTTGCACAGGTGTCTGACGAGATCCAACGCTTGGCTGAACGTGTAGGTGATGCGACGCGCCGAGTAGAAGAAATCGTCAACAACATACAAGTGGATACTATGGAAGCAATGGCTTCCATGGAACGCAGCACCGCCGGTGTTGTGCGTGGCGCTTCACTGGCTGAGAACGCTGGCAGCGCACTGAGCGAAATTGAAACCGTGTCGCATAAGTTGGCGGGACTAATCTCCGAGATATCCGAACACTGCAACCAGCAGGCGCGCGTCGCCAGCAGTGTCTCAAAAACCATGAATGTTATTCGCAATATCAGCCAGCAGACCGCTGAAGGTACGCGCAACACGGCATCTGCCGTAGGCAAGCTGGGTGATTTGTCGGAAAAACTCAATCACAGCATTGCAGGCTTTCGTATGCCTGACAGCGCCAGTGACGAAGTTGCCGATGCGATGTCGCATGAAGCAAATCAAGCCGCGCCGCGCCGTGCTGGCCAACCGGTAGCGTGAGGTGACACAGTTGAAAGCGAAGCAAATGATTAACCGACCTCAGCCCCTGCGCAGTGTGCTGCGTGAACTGATGTCTCTGCTCGCAACACTGGAAGGGCGCGTAGCGGATTTTGCCGACACAGGTGCTAACCCGCATCAATTAGCAACCGTGTTGCCCGTTCTGATTCAAGCGCGTGATGTCTTCACTGTGGTTGAGCTGGCTGGGCCGCAGTTGCTGACTACCGAGATGGCAGAGATTGTCGAGGCGTTGATTGAAGAGCGGCTCGATTTGCGGGACGAAGCTATGGAGGCGCTCATGGCAGCGACCGTCGAGCTTCCTGCTTACTTGCAGCGTGTTGAAGCCGGAGCACCGGATGTGCCGATGCTGTTGCTGCCGCTGGTCAATGATCTTAAGGCAGCACGTGGCGCTGGCTTGATGTCTGAGGCAGCGATGTTGCTGCCCGATATGCGCCTGCCGCGTGACTCAAACGACCGCGAAGTAGCTAAAGGTCGCCTCGAAGCTACGGTTAAAATTGTTCGCCAACGTTACATGCGGGCCTTGCTTGCCTTGTTGCGCGGCCAAGAAACAGAAAAGGCCGTCACTGTTTTAGCGTGGTCTTTTAAAGAGTTGCGTGGTGCGTCGAGCTTGCGCTCAACGCGTATGTTTTGGCTCATGGGTCGTGGCATCGTCGATGGCTTGCGCGCCGGAACGCTCAAACCCACACCGGCAATCAAAGCTATTTTAGGGCAGCTTGATCGTTGCATGAAAGCGGCTGCCAAACACGGCGAGGCAGAGCTCAGTCGAGCGATCCCGACTGCGCTTCTAAAGAATATGCTGTTCTACTGTGGCCGTGCAGGTGACGCCACTGACGTGCTCAAACTGATACGCCAACGCTACCAGCTCGATGCTTTGGTCGTCACTGAAGCGAGCATCGCCAACGCTAAGGCTCGCCACAGTGTGCCAACTCCGGCCCTCATTGCGGCCGCACGAGAATCGCTCGACACCGAATTATGCAAGATCAAAGACGCCATAGAGGCTTATGTTCACAATGAACAAGCCAGCCGCGATGATCTGTTGCCACTGCACCTGATCGCGTCACGCTTGTGTGATTCGCTGACTATCTTGGGCTTGGGGCAATCGCGCAACCTGCTAGAAAAACAAGTCTCGCTACTGCAAGTAGTGGGCGAGCTGCATCGACGCGCTGGCGTGCCAAAGTTGCATCAATTGGCGCAAGCACTGCTAGAAGTCGAGCGTTCAATTGATATTGAGCTGGATGCCTTACAGCATAACGATGATGACCTAGACGCCAGTCAAGAGATCGACATAGAGCAAAGCTCTTTGGCCACACTGCCGCGCGAAGAATGGCGTGAAATGGTCGGCAGTGTGTGCAACGAAATGTTGCACCTGAGCGCGCGTTTTCGCGATGCCTTTTTGGCTTATATTGGACCGCAAACTGAAACTGCTGGCCTGCACGCTGTTCTTCCACAGTTCCGAGATGCGGTGGGTATTGTCACTGTTCTGCCGCTGCCAAGCGCGCGTGACGTGCTGGGGCGTTTGGCCGATGTGCTCGAAAAACGCTACCTCAACGCCCAGATAAAACCTGGCACTGACGAGCAGCGTTTTGTCGCCGATACGGTCGCCAGCTTTGAGCTGTATTTAGAGTCATTGCGTGCAGGGGAGTTGGGCGGTAAGGCCTATCTGCGTGTTTGCTTTGAAGCCATGCAGCAGCTCGAGCACCTACCGATTGGTACGCATTCCGGGCTAGCCGAAGTAGCTGAGCAAACCGCCGAACATGCCGCACTGGATAACGAGCTACTTGAAACCTTTATTGATGAGGCGCAGGAAGTTACAGGCGACATCGAAGAGAATTTGCAGCTCTGGCGCGACTGCGAAGACGGGCGAGAGCCATTGCAGTCATTGCGTCGCAGCTTTCACACGCTCAAAGGCAGTGGGCGCTTTGTCGGTGCGCATCAAATTGGTGATTTGGGGTGGTCGATTGAGAACCTGCTCAATCACAAAATATCCCAAGACGACTTTGGCCCTGATCCGCAGACAGTCTCGTTGTTGCGTGAGGCCTTGGCGGCTTTGCCAGCGATGGTCTCGGCACTTGTTGAACCGCAAACAGATGAGACCGGCGCACACGCCGTTATCGAAAAAGCTAATCGCATATCGGCCAGTAGCACGCCCAACACCACAGCATCGATGCTCGATGCAAGTGTTGAAGCGGCCGGTGATCTCACCAGTGATTTGCCTCGTTTCCAGCGTGACGCAGTACTGCGCGATATATTTGTGCGTGAATGCCGCAGCCATCTTAAGGCGGTGCAAAAACATCTAGCCGATCGCACAGACAGTGCGGGCGGCTTAATGCCAGATGAAACGGTCACGCATTTGCTGCACACGCTCAACGGCAGCGCGCGTACAGCGCAGGCGGGTGCGGTTGCTGTATTAGTTGGCCCAATGGAGTCATTGCTTTCGCATTACCGCGAGAGCCACCGCAATGTGCCCGCCATCGAAATGGCGCTTATTCATCGGGCGTTAGCCTCGATTGATAGCTCGCTCAAACTGATCGAGCGCGGCGATGTTGGCGATCCGGCTGCCGAACGCTTGGTGCGCGAACTGCGCGGAATTTTGGGTCAGCTTGATCGAGAGCGTGAGCAAAATAGAGGCCCCGTCAGTGACGAGTTGCGTGATGTCTTCCTAGAAGAGGCCGGCGATTTGTTGCAAACGGCCGAAGGTGCTTTGTCACACTGGCGCGATGAGCCGGGCAGCGACGAACCACAAGAACGATTTAAACGCGTGCTGCATACCCTCAAGGGCAGCGCGCGCATGTCAGGTTATCAATCACTGGCAGATGTATCACATGCCTTAGAGTCTGCGATTGCTCGGGCCTCGCAAGTCAGCAAAAGTTTTAGCGACGGTGAGTTAGGGCGTTACCAAGAAGCGCTCGATGCGTTGAGCATGTGCTTGGATGGCATGCGCAAGGGTGACGCCGTTGTCGATTTTGATTGGTTGCTGGCCGCTCTAGACGGCAAGCCGCCGGCTCAGCAAACGGCGCCTTTGGTGCGTGCAGCATCGCATGATGATTATGCAAAGCCGGTGCAGCAAGATGTTGCTAAAGCACCTACCGAGACGGACTTTAGCGAGCAGCCACTCGCAGCCATCAACAGTAATCTTGCAGAGCAAGAGGCCAGCGGTGAGCAGTTGCGCGTCAGCGCCAGCACTATGGGCCAATTGATTCAGCGTGCTAGCGAAATCAATATACTTCGCGCTACATTGGCGGATAGTCAGGTTGAAGTGCAAGGCCAGCTCAACGAGCTGAGCCAGACCATCAAGCGTATGCGTGAGCAAATGCGCACGCTGAACTACGCCGCCGAAACCGATCTCAAAGTCTCCGAAGCAGATTTAGACGCCACGGGCTTTGATCCGCTCGAGATGGATCGTTACTCACGACTACAAGAAATCAGTCGCGGGCTGACAGAAAGCGTGGGCGACTTAGAAGAGCTACAAGGTAGCTTGCGTCGCCAAATGCGTATTAATCGCGCCACACTCGATGCGCAGCAAAGCGCTGGCACAGACTTGCAAGAGCAATTGCTCAAAACGCGACTGGTGCGATTTGATAGTTTAAAAAGCCGATTGCAGCGCGTGGTTCGTCAAACCGCCAAAGCCAGCGGAAAACAAGTCAAATTGGTCTTCGAAGGCGGCGAGTCTCTGTTGGATAGGGTGCTGCTTACCCACTTAACGGGGCCGCTTGAGCATTTGCTCCGCAACGCGATTGTGCATGGTATCGAAGCGCCCACGGTGCGGACCGATGCCGGCAAGCTCGCTGTGGGCAGCGTGATTGTGCGTGCGCAGCAGGACGGCGGCGACGTGCGTTTGCGCGTGGTTGACGACGGCGCTGGCCTAAATATCGAATCTATTCGACGTGTGGCCGAAGAAAAAGGCTTGCTCGAAAAGGGCCAAGCTTGTGATGACGATGAATTAGCGCAGTTGCTGCTGGTCAGTGGGTTCAGCACTGCAACAGAAGTCACCCAAGATGCCGGGCGTGGTGTGGGTCTCGATGTTGTCAATCGTGAGCTCAAGTCTGCAGGTGGCGCGCTCTCGATTCAGAGTCAATCTAAAGTCGGCACTATCTTTGAGTTGCGTTTGCCGCAGTCACTCGCTATTGAGCGTGTGTTGCTGGTGCGTGGTGGCAGCGACAACTTTGCGCTACCGCTCAAAACCGTGGCAGCGGTTCAGCACGTAGCGCCAGATGTTGTGCGCAATGCCTATATTAATCCTTCGGCCAGCTTCAGCTACGACGGCCACAGCTACCGGGTACAGCACTTGGGTGAGCTGCTGGGCGTCGGTGATTGGGTGCCCAATGCGGCCGAAGACACGGTGCCTTTGGTGTTGGTCAATACCGGTGAGCAGCGTGTAGCGCTACATGTTGATGCCTTAGTGGGTCGCCGTGAAATACCAGTACGCCCCGGTGGCGAGCAGCTGCGCACGATGCGTACCTACAACGGCGCCAGCGTGTTGGCCGATGGTCAGGTCGTGCTGGTTCTAAATATTGCAGGCATGCTGTTAGAGCGCAGCGGTCGTGTCGCAAGCGTAGAAGTGGGTGATGGTACGCAGGTGCTTTCTGTCATAGACGAGAGCTTGCCGACGGTGATGGTGGTGGATGACTCGATCACCATTCGCAAAGTGACTAGTCGCATGCTAGAGCGCAACGGCTATCGAGTAGTGACTGCACGCGACGGTATCGAAGCTTTGAATGCGCTGCGTAACCACCACCCAGCTGTTATTTTGCTCGATCTTGAAATGCCGCGCATGGACGGCTTTGAGCTTGCAGAACGCCTGCGCCAGAACGAGGAAACACGAGATCTGCCGCTGGTGGTGATTTCATCTCGCACGGGGCACAAACATCGTGAACGCGCCCGCAGCCTGGGTGTGAATGAGTTTTTTGGCAAGCCCTACCAAGAGCAGAAACTCCTGCAAACACTCGCGGCAATTGTCGATGAGCGTGCCGAAGAGGCGAGCGTATGAGTACCGGTACCTCCATTCGCAGTTTGATTCTACCCTTAGAAGACGGCGTGTTGGTGGTGCCAGCGTCCGCAGTAGAAGAAGTACTCTTTGCAGAGCCATTGGACTTGCCACCGCCCAATGCGCCAGAGTGGTTGATGGGTGAGGTGCAGTTGCGCCAGCAGCCTATACCGCTGATATGCTTTGAAACCCTGTCGGGCGGGCCTACCATGCCGACACCGAGTAGCGTGCATGCGGTTGTTCTTAAAAATTTGGACGCAGACGCAGAGCCTTCACTTTATGCGTTGCGTCTTGCGCGCGCCCCGCGTGTAGAGGAGCTAGACACCGGCACGCTTCAGCTTGCTGATACAGGACAATCGGATAATCCGTTGATTGCGTGTAGAGTAGTAATTGATGGAGAAGAGGGAGCCGTGCCGTCACTGGATTTAATCGTGCAAAGTATGCAGGAGTTTCTCGTCGGCATTTAGAAATCTTAGTTGGTTGTTTTGCTCAAATCATTAGGAGGAGCCTTGGCGTACAGTCGATACGGTTTGCTGTTGGCAATCATCCTAAGTATTGCTCCAGCTCAAGCAGAGCTAGAAATCAACGAACACAATGTTTGTGTGCCGTTCTTGCCATTAAGCGGCGATCTTCCCTCCAGTAACCTGCCCTACGACAACGAAACTCTTTCAAAGGCGCTGTACGATACCTTGGTGGTAATGGATGCCAAGGGCGAGTTGCAGCCAGGCTTAGCGCAGAGCTGGCAGGTATCTGATGACGGCTTGATGTATAGCTTTAGATTGCGTTCTGGAGTGCCGTTTCACAGTGTTGGGGGGTTTAAACCTCGTCGTACAATGAACGCATCGGACGTGGCATTTAGCTTCAATCGGCTGCGCGACGGCGATGCATACTTCGCGACAGTGGGTACGCGTAAGGCCATTCCAACGATATTTCCTAGTGAAAACATTCGCTCAATTTTTGCTGATGGGCGCATACTTGGCATTCGTCTTCATTCGGCTGATGGTGGTTTTCTCGCTAAACTAAGCGCCTATGACAGCAATATTATGTCATTGGAATATGCGCAGTTTTTAGAAGCCGAAAACAATCACGACGCTTTTGCCTTTGCGCCTGTCGGTACTGGGCCTTTTCAATTCGTTGAGCGCAGCCAAACTCGTTACAGTTTGCAGCGTTTTGAGCACCATTGGCGCGGTGCCAGTCTCATTCGGTCTTTGAGTTTTCAAGCCTTCGCCGATGATATCGAGCGCTTGCGCCAAGTGCGGGCTGGCAACTGCAACCATGCGATCGAACTAGGATCGCGTGTCCTAGAGCAAATGACCAGGTTTGAAGGCTTGCGAGTGGATACTTCGCCTTTTATGAGCGTGTTTTTTTTGGCGATTGATGCGCGTGAGCCTCCTTGGAATGATGTAAGGGCCCGCAAGGCTTTGTCACTCGCTATAAACCGTGAACGTATCTTAAAGCTGTTGTTTCCCTCTGATAGTGGAGGCTATGCCTCCACCTCTATTCATCCTAAACTATTAGGCTTGCCTCTAGTCAAAAAACCGGAGTTCGATCCAGATCGCGCTAAGATTTTATTGCAAAAAGTTGTACCTAAACAGTCGATTAACCTCAAGATAACCAGCTTTGATTTAGCGCGACCTCACAACCCTGACCCCAAACGCATGGCACAGCTAGTCGCGCATGATTTAAAAAACATTGGCATTGATGTAGACATAGAGTGGGTAACACCCGATTCAATCAGAAGTGTTTTAGACGGTACTAAGCGAGGTACCTACGAAGCGGTGTTGATGGGTTACTCTGCAGATCTACCCGTAGCAATGGCAATGGCGGAAACGCTACTTGGCTGTATAGATGGCGAGCCCAAACAAGTGAATTTTTCGCGCTTGTGTGATCCGCAAGTGTTGTCTCTACTAGCCAGGGCGGCGAGAACCAAAAACTCTACCATGAGGCAACAGCTATATCGCGCTGCGGCCAATTCATCTCTTTTCAAAATGCAGTACATAAATCTCATACACGCGATGCAAATTGACGTCATTCGAGCAGATTTAACGGGTATTAAAAGGCTGCCCACCGGGTTGTTGGATTTTCGCCAAGGCCGACTTAACAGTAAATAAACAGCTGTTCTTTAGTGTTAGTCGGTTACGAAATTCTTTGTGTCGTTTTAAAACCCGATGTTACTCCAGACTGGCGTTATCTTCGAAGCTTACTATTCGTGAGGGTGCGACCGTGGCTAGCGATCAATTCTCGATTGATAATCCCAAAATTGGCCGCTCTAGCCGAACCTTGTCAGCAGATAACTTGGCTGTTCGACCCGACGGAAGTCCCGATGACCCAGACCGGGTCGAAACTGGGCCGACTGCGCTAGCGTTTGCCGAGTGGCGTTGCGCAGGTATCACTGCTCCCAACCTTCAACGCATGCGACAGACAAGGCTTGACCGCACCGTGGCTGAGCTACAAAAACGCGATCTTGGAGGAATTTTGCTGTTTGATCCGCTCAACATCCGCTACGCAAGCGACACCAGTAATATGCAACTCTGGGTCGCGCATAACCCGTCACGAGCACTGCTAGTCACAGCCGATGGCCACATGACGTTATGGGACTTCCACGGATGTGATCACTTGAGCAGCTATCTGCCTTTGGTCAAAGAGGTCAGGCATGGTGCGGGATTTTTTTATTTTTTGGCGGGTGATAAAGAACACGAAATTGCACGCAGCTTTGCGGCTGATGTCGACAGCGTATTGCGAGAGCGTTGCGGTTCCAATCGGCGGTTGGCGGTTGATAAAATTGAAGTTGAAGGGTTGCGCGGGCTGGATGAATTAGGCTTAGATATCCACAGCGGTCAAGCGGTGATGGAGCATGCGCGTTCTATCAAGAGTGTGGATGAGATCAACGCCATGCGCTGCGCTATCGACACTTGTCAGCGCGGTATGCTGGCCATGCATGCCGCCGCAAAAACTGGCATTGCTGAAGTCGAGTTATGGGCGCTACTGCACGCCGAGAATATCAAGCGTGGCGGGGAGTGGATTGAAACGCGTATTTTGTCCTCTGGTCCACGTACCAACCCATGGATGCAAGAGGCGGGTCCCCGGGTTCTAAAAGACGGCGACCTTCTTGCCTATGATACAGATTTGGTTGGCCCCTACGGTATGTGTGCTGATTTGTCGCGTACTCTGTACATCGGCGAAAGTGAGCCAACAACGGAACAAAAGCGCCTCTACCAAACCGCGCACGAGCACATTCAGACAAATATGCAGATGCTGGCGCCAGGTGTGAGTTTTCGCGAGCTTACAGAGCGAGGCCAAAAGTTGCCCGACGAATTTATCGCACAGCGTTATGGTGTGATGATGCACGGGGTTGGTTTGTGTGATGAATGGCCCGCCATACTGTACCCAGAAGACTTCATAGAAGGCGCTTTTGACTACGAGCTGCAGCCTGGCATGGTACTGTGTGTAGAGGCGTATATCGGTGCGGTAGGCGGCCGTGAAGGTGTAAAACTAGAGGATCAGGTGCTGGTGACTGAGTCAGGTTTTGAGAATCTCAGCACAGTGTCCTTTGAAGAGCGCCTTTTAGCCAACTGATATTGGATGGCGTATTGTAAGTCAACACAATTGATAGAGCTCTCTTATGGATAAAGCACACGTTGTTGAAATAGACCCACAGGCGTTTCACCGCAACCCTTACCCAGTGCTTGCGCAGTTACGCCGCGATCATCCTGTGGCTTATGTTCCACAGTTGGGTGCTTATCTCATTAGCCGCCGTGAAGACATCTTCGTCAACGAAAAAAAGATCGACATTTTCAGTTCTTACCAGCCCGATGGTTTGATGAGCAAGCTGATGGGTGAAAACATGATGCGCAAAGACGGTGAGGCGCATCGCGCTGAGCGCGATGCGATATTTCCCGCTGTTTCACCCACTACAGTTAAAGAAGTGTGGAAATCTGGTTTCGAAAACATCACTCGTGCTGTATTGGATGATTTGGAAAATCGTGACGGAGCTGATTTAGTTGCCGATTATGCGCTGCGTGTTTCAGCCGAGGGCCTGAAGTTGGTAACGGGTCTAACTAACATGACCTACCAAGAAATGGATCGTACAAGCCAAGGCATGATCGATGGATGTGCCAACTACGCGGGTGATGCGGAAGTTGAGGCCAACTGTATCGACTGTGTTGAGAGTATCGACCGACATATTGACGAGCGGGTACAGGCCCTGCGTGATCAGCCCGATTGTTCTTTGTTGGCCGTGCAGATGCAGGCCGGCCTGAGCCTGCAGCAAGCGAAGGCCAACATTCGTCTGGCGATATCGGGTGGACAAAACGAACCCAGAGATGCAATCGCAGGTACCGCTTGGGCGCTGATTACTCATCCGGAGCAATTGGCCAAAATACAAACCGGCTCTGAAAAGTGGATGAAAGCCTTTGAAGAATACGCGCGCTGGCAATCGCCTATAGGCATGTCACCGCGCCGTATCGCGCAAGCTATTGAGTTACACGGCGTACAAATGTCTGTCGATGAGCGAGTGTTCTTAATGTTTGCATCGGCCAATCGAGACGAGTCTGTTTTTGATCAGCCCGAGTTGTTTGATCTGAGCCGAGACGTCCGCAAAGCTATCTCTTTTGGAGCTGGGCCGCACTTTTGCGCAGGTGCTTGGGTCTCACGCGCCATGGTGGCCGATGTTGCCCTGCCCATGCTTTTTGAGCGCTTCCCCAAAATTAGACTCGATGGCGATGTAGAGGTCGCTGGTTGGGCATTTCGCGGTCCGCTAAAAGTCCCTGTCAGATGGGACTAGCGGAAAACTGTGATGTGCCAACAAAAGATAAGCAAAAATCGAAAGATGCTGCGGTAGCTAGGTGACTAGTCTGATACTCAGCAATGAGAGAACGGAGTTGGGCAGTTGCTGCCGAAAAACAGACCTATACCGTGTTGAGTGCCTATCACGGCATATATGACAAGTATGGAAACCCGTGCCACAGCCACTTGCGCGTGAAGAACCTTCACTAAAAAAACCAACATCATGGCCAGAGAGAGTGCATAAAGTCTGTAAGCGCTTGGGGCTGTGTTAAAAGCCTGTCTCAGTTCGAAATATTATGCGTTTTTAGCTGATGCGGATCGCAGTCGCTTGAGTGTGCTGCGCACAATAACCTTATGAGCAATGCTGACAGGCAGCATATACAGCCGGCCAAATAAGTTGTGCACAATAACCGACGAGGTAATGCTAGTTGTTTTGCCAATGCAGGAAATACACGTCATCACATCTAGGTGTGTATCTCGTGCGGTGAGGGTGAGCGTCTCGTCGCTGACATGCTCAACCAAAAAGAAATCAATCTTATCACCAACTTTTACCGAATTCTGGCGCTGGGCCGAGAACCCACCTATGCGCTCAACACCAAACGGTGCGGAAATGGCGTCGCGAATCTTGAAGGCAAGGCCCATCATCGGTAGCGGATTTTGCATGGCAGTATTCCACGCTGCTAAAGCTGTTGATGGCTTTGCTAGTTCCACACTTTGTGAGTCAAAATAGTCTAGCTCAGAAATTGGTGCCAGAGTTTGCACATGATTTTCCAGATCATGAGGTTGGTATTGCACAAAAACTCCTTGGTGATGATAAAAATCGTAACTTACTTTGCTGTCAGTAGAGGAAAGCCCAATGTACTGGACGTTAGCAGTTTACCATCGCTGGCGTAACTCGCCGTGCGAACCGAGTCATTGTCGCGCATGCGTTAGCTGTGAAACACAAATGAGCGCATCAACAATGACCCCATATTGATTGTGTCAGCCATATAGGTGCGATCGTCTGCACTAGTCGATGCGCCGAGCTCTGATAAACCAGCGCGGTATCAACTTTCGGCGAGCATAAAGGCAAGCGCGACACTGATTGTGATAAACGAGAACACGGTTGTCGGTAGCATAGCCGCTGCACAAAATTGGCCTTTGCCGTACTGCGCACCGATGACCGCGTAGATACCAAACATCGGAGAGCAGGCGAGCAATATCGCTACTTTGGCGTGTTCCGGGGCAATGCCGGGTATGAGTGTAAATGCAGCGACTGCAGCCAAGGGGTGTAGGATCAGCTTGCAACCGGCGATAACGCTTAGATCCTTGAGCAGGGTGCCCACACGTAGACCAACCAGCATTCCGCCTACTGCAAATAGTGCAGCACCGGTCACACTCGCCGCGAGTAACTCCATCAGTTTACTGCCCACGTTGGGTATAGGTAGCTTAATCAGAGAGGCAATGACACCTAGGCAAATTGCCACCACGATGGGGTTGCGCGCAATAGTGGGCAGGGTGCCGAGTGCGCGGCCTATAAAACTCGATTGCTCTCTCTTGGCGCTGTCGGCAATGGCTAGTGTCATGGGCATCATGACCAAATTTTCAACCAGTAGCGTCAAGGCAAAAGGCACCAGTGCCGCTTCGCCAAACAGTGCAGTGACTATCGGCAAGCCGACCATAACGCTGTTGGAAAAACTACTGCCCATACCGTAAAAAGCGGCCGATACGTTGTCCTGCTCACGCAGCTTTTTGGCGTAAATAAAAGCGGCTGCAAATGGCAGCAAAGAAGCTAAGGTATAAGCGAGCAAATAGGGCAAATTGAATATCTCAGCTATATCTCGCTCGGCCAAAGCGCGAAATATAAGCACGGGTACCGCAATTTTTGCGACAAAGGCGCTGAGTCCACCTATACCTTCAGCGGGAAAGTACTTTGAGCGTACCGCCACATATCCAACAGCCATCAATAGAAAAATCGGAGCGGTTAGCTGCAGGGTGGAGAAAAGACTACTGCCCATGTTGGAAAACTCAGACTTTACAGGCCAGCATTTTACCACTCACTAAATAAAGTAGGCTAGTGGTGATGATTTGTAGCGCTGGCACATGCAGGTTGGGTAGAGAATATCTAGCGACTCAAATCCAGTGCAAACTCAGACGGAAAGTTGTAGCAGGCCGTAGTGGTGCTAAATTTTTTAACTAAATTTTGCAACGCCGCCACTGCTGGGCGGCGTTCTTAAACAGTTCAAGTACTAGCTTTGCAGCAGTTTTTTAAGGCACTGTGCCATGTATTCGATCTCGGACTCAGTGTTGTAATAATGCACAGATGCTCGTACGACTTCTGTTAATCCGCGGTCCTGAAATGAAATTAAACTGCCTGAGCCTTTTGAGGTGCTGACATTAATCTGGTTAGCGGACAAGTGCTCTTTGATGTCTTGGGGGCTGGCTTGTTCAGCTGTAAATGTGACGATGCCACATTGCTCGGTGCCTAGGTCGGTGATCTTGATGCCGTCGATACCGCTAAGTTTTTGGCGTAGTTTGTGGGCGAGAAAATAAACCCGCTGCTCGATGGCTTCTGTACCCCACGACAAGCAATAGTCTACGGCAGCGCCCAGTGCGACTTTGGCGGCACAGTTATACTCCCAGTTTTCAAAACGTCGAGCGTCTGGGCGCATGGTGTAACTGCTGCTACTTTGCAACTCCGCGCCGTATTGGTCGAGTGTGGCAGGCGAGAGAGTATCGATAAGAGACTCCCTTACATACAAAAGTCCGGTTCCGCGCGGGCCACGTAAATACTTGCGACCAGTAATGCATAGCATGTCGCAGTTGTATTCTTCAACGTCTACGTGCAGTTGGCCAACGCTTTGACAAGCGTCAAGCATAAAAGGGATGTTGGCCGCCTTTGCGACAGCGCCAATGGCTTTGGCTGGGTTAACCAACCCACCGCCCGTGGGGATATGAGTCATTGAAATGAGTTTGACTCGATCGTCGATCAGGTTTTGCAGGGCGGCAACATCGACCTTTCCCGACTCATCGTTTGGCGTAACCACTATCTCAACGCCAAGTCTCTCAGCCTGCTGCAAGTAGGCGATCATGTTGCTGCCATATTCAGCAAGCGTGGTGATTATTTTATCCCCGCGTTGTAGCGGGAAAGAGTAAAAAGCAATTTGCCAAGCTCGTGTGGCGCTCTCGGTAAATGCAAGCTCTGTGCTCTTACAATTGATCAGCTTCGCGGTAGAGCTGTAGACGCTTTCGAGCGCTTGCGTCTCTTGCGCTTGAGCCTCATAGCCGCCAATAGTTTCTTCCAAACTTAAAAATCGATGCAGCGCATCGCTGACGGGTATCGGCATCAGCGACGCGCCCGCATTATTGAAGTGAACCAAGTCCTCACAGACGCGCGTTTCGCTGCGTGCGCGTTCGACGTCGAAGGAAAGAGTGTTCTGCGGATTAGACATATACGGAAAAGTCCCTTTTGCGTGGTGTTATATTGGGCTGCTTTGGCGCTGGGTTAACGTTTCGCAGCGTGTCCGATGTAAGCGGCCATTATTGATCCTGGTCAACTCTGTCACTGTTGGGTTTTTGGGGGTTGTCGTGTGTCGAGCTGGGTTAGCAGTGAAAAATTGTGAGGCTTGTTCACAGCGAATTTGAAGCGGCCCGAGAGGGAATAAATGCACGGTTGATGTTTTATCTAAATATCAACCGTGTCCCCTAGCTGATTTGGGCCAGTAGCTGTGGTTTAGGCCAAATAATCAACTCTAGCGATTGGCTCACCGTTGGCACGAAGCTGCTCCATCCAGCGCTCTATAACAGCCAGGTCTTTGCTGGCTGGGCACAAGCCTGCGGGCATCACACCCTTAGCGATAGCCTCAATTGCCAAGCTCAGTGGTGTTGAGACCAATCGCGCCATAGCGGTGTCTTGTGCGTCGCCAATCGCATCAAGTGTGTAACACTGATGCCAGACGGGGCCTTGCTCGTTACGTGCTTCCAACTCTACCACCAGCACCACACGGTCAGGCTCGCCTTCGTCGTAAGACTCACTCTCCCACAGCTCTTCACTCATCTGTTTCAAGCGCGCATCACCAGCAGCGCCTTGCAACGTTTCGATTTCATCGAACAAGGGCTTCCACGCGTCTGACCAGCCTTGCAGGCGCAAGGTTCCGCGCACAAACTCCTGAATGTTCCAGCTACTGTCGAACTGGTAGTCGGCGATGAAAGGGGTTGCATCACGGTTTGGGTAGGCCTGGAACACTTCGCTGGTGCCATCTGGCAGGCGCGCACTGTATTCGGTGATGGCATCCCAAGGGCGTTGGGTGTCTAGTACTTCACCGTCTCGGATACTACGCGACGGAGATTTTAGTGCTTTCAGAACACCCAGCGGAGACCAGCTGAATTTGTAGCGAAAATCGTTGGGAATCTTCGGTACGCCACCACAGTACGAACGGAAGGATATTTGGTTGGCGGGGTCAAACGCTTCACTGGTCTTGTAGTCTGCAACTAGAGCGTGAGCCATCAGGTGGTCGATGCCCGGGTCCAATCCAATCTCGTTCACAAGGCATAGACCCTTGGCCACTGCAGCGTCGTGTAACTCGCGCATCTCGGGGGCTATGTATGAGCTAGAGGCAAAGTGCGCACCTTTTTCGATGCACAGCTTGGCGACGATGGGGTGCATGTCGCCGGGCAGCATTGAGACGGCGATATCTCCCGGCTGTAGTTCCGCTGCCAGTGCATCAAGGTCAAACGCCTTCACTTGTGTGTCGGTGTCTAGCCCTTCGATGATCGCCTGTGCTTTTTCAGGTGTGCGGTTCCACAAGGTGAGCGACAACTCGCTTTTTGCCAGTCGACGAATGCCTGGGGCAGTCGATAGTCCTGTGCCTAGCCAGTGAACGTGTGTCATGTGGGTGCTCCTTATGCAAATGTTGTGTGTGTTTGGCCCAGAGCCCGTGTGATTCGGCTTAGCGGGTGGGCGAGAATTCAGAATGGTTGTAGAGCGTTTAGTTCTCGTCGACTTACATGTCTAAACACAGTGGAGAGTTTGACAGCTTTTAGGGTGCAGTCAGCATCTCTTTTTACTGCCGTGGGCAAATACGATTCGGATCTAATTCTAACAAGTGGAAGGGGAATAAAAACCTTGTTTTTTTGGTTGGCTATGTGGTCAATGCAAAAGATACAATACAAAGTTCTAAGCACTGACTGAGTAGTCGACATGAATGAACACGAAAAGCTCAACTATTTAGAGTTCCCCGCCCGCGATTTTAACGCGACAAAAGCCTTTTTTAGCCAAGTCTTTGGCTGGACTTTCGAAGATTATGGGCCAGCCTACACAGCATTTTCTAACGCCGGTGTTGAGGGCGGGTTTTACCAAGCCGATATGGCCGCTGATGCGAGCGCGGGAAGCGCGCTGGTGGTTTTTTACAGCAATGACCTCGAGTCGACATTGGCCAAAGTGGTTGAAGCGGGTGGTGACATTGCTCAAGACATCTTCGCTTTTCCCGGTGGCCGACGATTTCATTTCCGCGAACCGAGTGGCAATGAGTTTGCGGTATGGACCGATAAGACTCTCGAATAATCCTCCCTCTTGCTACTGAGTACACTTTCTAATGACCGCTAAGTCGTCCGCAGATATCACCGGCCGCGCTAACCCCGGTGTTCTTCCCGGTTTGGCTTGGATGGCCCTATGTGGCTGTATCTTTGCGTTGTTCATGACTGTACTTAAACTAAAGCTCGGCGATGTGCCTCCCGTGCAAAGCAGCTTTATGCGTTATGCCGGTGGTTTGTTTTGGCTGGTGCCTTATATGCTGGTGCTACGGGCCAAGAGCGGCAAACTGCCAGCAGAATCAAAAAGCACTATCGACGCGGCGACACTTGGGCGCGGAGCGGCGCATGCGGTAGGCGTCAGCCTTTGGTTTTATGCCATTGTGCGCAACCCCATTGCCGATGTCTCAGCTCTGTCTAACCTCGGGCCTGTGTATGCCACCTTGGGGGCAGCGCTTATCTTTGGTGAGCGACTGCGCATGCGTCGGTTGGTGGCTATTGGCGCGAGCTTTTTGGGTGCGTTATTGATCATTCGCCCCGGTTTTGCCGACATCAACAGCGGTATCTACGCGATGTTGATGGCGACGCCCATATTCGCGATATCCGATCTACTGGGCAAACGCCTAGCGACGCGGCAGTCCAACGCTGTGATGGTGTTTTATCTCACGCTTATCGTCACCGCATTTCTCTCGCTACCAGCCTTGTGGGTTTGGCAGTCGGTCTCAGCGGTCGACTGGTTTTGGGCAGCGGTGATTGGGCTGCTCGCGTCATTGGGGCACATGTGCCTTAGCCAGGCATTTAAGGTCAGCGAGATGTGGGTGGCGCAATCGGGCAAGTTTTTCCAGTTGATATTTGCTGCAACTTTGGGATGGTTGTTTATGGGTAATGCGGTTTCAATCACAACGTGGTTAGGCGGCGGGGTGATTGTTACAGCGATTAGTTATATCGCTTGGCGTGAAGCGCATCTCAAACCTCACGAATTATAATATTCGAATATTAATTGATATTATCTAAAACTATTTACGGCATATTGTTGCGTCAATACCCGACTTTTCTGTGTGCCTAAGTTTTATTTCCCCTCAAGGCTGCGGGTTTATTTTTGGCTTTAAAGCTACGCCTGCTGCTCACTAGTCCGCAGTTGTAATTATTCATTCACCTGTTAAAAATTGTTACACTCAGAGTTGCAGTTTCAAAGCAACAGAATAACATTGCGTTTATTGCCGTTTCAGAGGAATAATTCTCCAAAATGGGAACTTCAGCTTCGCATGAACGACAATATATTCTTTTGAATTGAAATATACTGCATCAACTGCACGTCAGCTAAACCACACGGCAGTAAGCTTGAAATTTCAGGAGACCACTTAGATGGCACTTATAAAAAAAATGATGTTTTTGGGAGTATTTGCTTCCTTGTTCAGTAGTGCAGCGCTGCGAGCAGAAGAGTTAGGCATAGATAAAGCGATAGATACCTTTTTTAGCGAAAACCTTGGCTGGTTTGCCAGCACAATCTTCATGGGCGTTGAAGTCCAAGACGGCGTGACTTTCCCTCTGATCGTGGGTTGGTTGTTCCTAGCAGCGATTATTTTTACTTTTTACTTCGGTTTTGTTCAGTTACGTCGTTTCAAATTGTCGGTTGACATCGTTAGCGGCAAATTCTCTGACCCACACAACAAAGAGCCCGGTGAAATCTCTCACTTCCAAGCTCTGACAACAGCTCTCTCGGGCACCGTTGGTCTGGGAAACATCGCAGGTGTGGGTGCAGCCCTCGCCATCGGTGGTCCCGGTGCAACGTTTTGGATGATTGCCTGCGGTCTCTTGGGCATGGCATCTAAATTCTGCGAATGTACTCTGGGTGTTCACTACCGCAACAACCTGCCAGACGGCACCGTATCAGGTGGCCCGATGTACTACCTGAGCAAAGGTTTTGCTGAGCGTGGCATGGGCGGCATTGGCAAATTCTTGGCGGTTGGCTTTGCCATCATGACTATCCTTGGCGCCATGGGTGGCGGCAACATGTTCCAGGGTAACCAAGCAAACGCTATGTTGGTTCAGACTTTTGGTCTGCCAGACGGCTACGGTTGGGTAACTGGTGTCATCATGGCGGGCATGGTTGGCTCGGTCATCATCGGTGGCATGCCTTCAATCGCAAGCGTAACGTCTAAGCTCGTTCCTGTTATGGCTTTGTTGTACGTGTTGATGTCTATCACTGTTTTGGTGGTTAACTTCGATCAAATCGGTGCAGCTTTCTCTGCCATCATCGACGGTGCCTTCACGGGTGCAGGTGTAGCGGGTGGTTTTGTCGGCGCCTTGATTCAAGGTTTGAAACGAGCAACTTTCTCAAACGAAGCCGGTGTTGGTTCTGCTGCGATTGCTCACTCTGCTGTTAAGACAAAAGAGCCAGTCACTGAAGGTTTGGTGTCATTGCTCGAGCCCTTCATCGATACCGTTATCATCTGCACCATGACTGCTTTGGTTATCACCATCTCAGGCATGAACACAGGTGAATTGTCGGGTGTTACATTGACTGCTGCTGCGTTTACTAGCACTGCAGGCATCTTTGAGTATGTGTTGGCGCTGGCGGTTGTGATGTTCGCTTTCTCCACCATGATCTCTTGGTGTTACTACGGTTTGAAAGCTTGGACATACTTGTTCGGCGAAGGCAAAGTGACAGAAATTATCTACAAGATCATCTTCTGCTTCTTCGTTATCGTTGGTGCGAGCATCAGCTTCAGTGCGGTCATCGACTTCTCTGACGCGGCGATCTTCGCTATGTCCATCTTCAACATCATTGGCTTGTACTTCCTCATGCCTAAGGTGAAAGAGCTGTACAACAGCTTCATCAATCGTGTGAACAGCGGTGAGATTAAGCGTTTTAGCTAATCAAACCGGAGCGTAAGCTCTAGCAAGACAAGGCGGCGCCGATGCAAATCGGCGCCGTTTTTTTTGTCTGTGATCTTGGTGAACTTCGCGATGTGCTGCGCTTATGCGAGGCTAGTTGGGAGGGAGAACGATGTAGGTGTCATAAGCCTGAGGCGCATCACACGTTTCGCTTCGGTATAGCTAGCCTACCACTTGATTTGGCGTTCAGACCAGCGAGCGTGAATCGCGTAGATACGCATAAGAAACACCACGCTCATGGCGATTACCGTGACCCACAGCTCAGGCATTTTTGGCTGCCAATGCACCAGCGTCACGTATAGAGAACAACCGACCAAAGCGCAGGTGCCGTAGAGGTCGCGTTGCATAACCACGGGAGTTTGCTGGCACAAAACATCGCGTGCCATGCCGCCCGCTATTCCCGTGATAGCGCCCATTAGCACAGCAACCAACGGGTCGAAACCCAGCCCAAGCGCTTTGCGCGTGCCGATAATACAAAACAGGGCCAAGCCTAGACCGTCGCAATAATCCAATAGACGCAGACGAATGCCAAAACCAGGTTCCACTCGCTTGACCAGCAAAATAGCTATTGCTGCGGTGGGCAGTATGGCAAACAAATAACTGAGGTCTTTTACCCAAAAAACAGGCGTTGCGCCAAGCAAAATATCGCGTAAAGTGCCGCCGCCCACACTGGCGACACCCGCCAGCAATACAGCGCCAAAGGGGTCCATACCAGAGCGAGATGCTTGCGCTACCGCCGAGATCGCCATCGCCATGGTGCCCACCATCGCCATCAGGAAAAATATTTGATTGATTAAAACTTGACTCATTTGCTGCTCAGAACCACGGTAGAGGGCAGGGCGAAAGATAACAGGTTTAGCGGCATAAAGTGATGTCGCTTTGCCATCGATGCATACCTATTCGATGAAAGCATGGAAGGGAGAATCGAGAAAGTGCATGGAAAAAAGTACCTTTCAGTGCGACGGTGAAGGCTTTTCATCACGTGTCTACTTCCCAGATGGGGATGCGCGAGGCACAGTGTTGATGTGTCACGCGTGGGCCGGTCAATCACACTTTGAGCGTGCTCGACATGGCAAGGCGCACATGCAGGTCAAAACCGTTATCAGCTTTCACGGTATTTTTGCGCCATTGGCGCAGGCTTCAACCTATCTAGGCTAAAGGTGCTGGCGCTGCACGGTTCCGAAGACCCGATGGCCACAGCAGAGAATATGGTCGACTTTGCCCATGAGATGACCGTCGCTCAGGTATCGAATGTAGCTGTGATATGTGCAGTTAGCGGCGGCGTGTGCGTTTCTGTCGCAGCCCTTCAACGCAGGTATTCAATTAGGCCAAAAGTGCGGTGAAAGAGGCTTGAACCTGAAGTGCACACCGGCCATGATATGCGTTATCACTAGAGGAGATCCTTCGTGCAAGTAGTCTCAGACGTACAATCTTTGGGTTTTGACGCCAAGCGCCTAAGCAGTATTAGCGAACACTTTAAACCATACGTCGACAACGGGTATTTACCCGGCTGGCAAATGGTGCTCAGTCGGCATGGCCAAGTGGTGCTCAACGAGCAATACGGGCTGCGCGACATAGAAGCGGGCCTGCCGGTAGAGCAAAACACCTTATTTCGTATCTACTCCATGACCAAGCCCATCACCAGCGTGGCGATCATGATGTTGATGGAGCAGGGTAAGCTCAAGTTGCGTGATCCGGTGGCAAAATATATTCCTGAGTTTGCCAACACGCGTGTCTATCGCAGTGGCTCGGCGCTCAACCCCGCCACCGAAGGGCTTACAAACACAATGCAATTGTGGCACCTTCTCACGCACACTGCAGGCTTGAGCTACGGTTTTATGCATGCGCACCCAGTGGACGCGATGTACCGAGCTGCGGGTTATGAGTGGGCGTGGCCTGAAGGCGCTACCATCGAAACCGCCTGCCAGCATTGGGCCGCCATGCCGTTGATGTTTCAGCCAGGCAGCGAATGGAACTACTCGGTCGCCACCGACGTGTTGGGCCGTGTCATCGAAGTTGCCTCGGGGCAATCACTCGACGCGTATTTTGCTGAGCATATTTTTGGCCCTCTGGGTATGACCGACACCGCTTTTTATGCCGACAAAGACGCCGCCAAGCGCTTAGCCGCCCTGTATGTTGCCGACCCTGAAAACGGTGGCAAAGCAAAACGTCTTGACTCCATGGGTGATATGGCACTGTCTGCACCGTCGTTGTTGTCGGGTGGTGGCGGACTTGTATCTACTGCCGCTGACTATCACCGGTTTTGCATGATGTTATTGGGGGAGGGCGCGCTTGGCGACGTGCGCCTGCTCGGCACACGTAGCTTGCGCTATATGCGCGAAAATCACCTGCCAGGTGGTGCCGAACTATCATCCTTCGGTCGTCCGCTCTTCTCTGAAACGGATTTCGACGGCATGGGTTTTGGTCTTGGTTTTTCAGTGGTCAACGATAACCGCGCAGTGAAAAACCTCTGCAGCAATGGTGAATTCGCTTGGGGTGGTGCGGCGTCTACTGCCTTCTGGATTGACCCCAAAGAGCAAATTACCGCCATGTTTTTTACCCAGCTATTGCCGTCCAGTGCTCTGCCTATCAGACCTGAACTGCGTCAGCTGATCTATCAAGCGCTGGTTGACTAAAAGCGTTAAAAGTTCATTGAAGCCAAAACTCGCTCAGCCTGTTTTGGCTTCAGCGGTGTGCATAAACGGGCATTCACAAAAACAAAAAACCGAGCGAATAGCTCGGTTTTTTGCTTAGCCGCTTAGCACTTTGTGCATTGCTATTTTTTTCGCTTGTGCTTTTGCACCATACGGTCGAGCAAGTCATCCTCTGCTCTTTTAGCCACATATGAGCCTGAGCCAACAATGAGGGGATCAGGAGCACACGCAATACGAGGGTCTTTCTTGTCATATGGCATGTGCGACAAAAAGTGACGCATACAATTGAGGCGAGCGCGCTTTTTATCGTTGGACTTCACAATTGTCCAAGGAGCGTCAGCGGTGTCGGTGTAAAAGAACATGGCTTCTTTTGCGTCGGTGTATTCGTCCCACTTACCCAGAGACTCTCGATCAATCGGAGAGAGCTTCCACTTTTTGAGTGGCTCGTACTCGCGAGATTTAAAGCGAGCCGCTTGTTCTTCTTGGGTGACTGAGAACCAATACTTGAACAGCAAAATACCCGAGCGCGTGAGCATGCGCTCTAGCTCAGGTGTTTGGCGAGTAAATTCAAGGTATTCTTGAGGATCACAAAAACCCATGACGCGCTCAACACCAGCACGGTTGTACCAAGAGCGATCAAACAGCACGATTTCACCCTCCGATGGCAGGTGCTGAATATAACGCTGAAAATACCACTCGCTGCGCTCGCGATCGGTGGGTTTGTTCAGGGCGACCACGCGCGCTTCACGAGGGTTGAGATGCTCCATAAAGCGTTTGATCGTGCCACCCTTACCAGCCGCGTCACGCCCTTCAAACAAAATCACGACACGCTGACCGGTGTTTTTAACCCACTCTTGCAGTTTGAGCAGCTCTATTTGTAACTCGCGCTTTTGCGCTTCGTAGGCTTTACGCTTGATCTTTTTTTTGTAGGGGTATTTCCCGTTTTCAAAAAGTTGGCGTATTTCCAGTGCGTCGTGCGAGTGATCTCTGTAGTTTTGGTTGGCTTGCTTGGTCACAATCGTTGCTCCTGTATACCTGAATTCCTAAAGCGCTCAAGCAGACTAAATGCGTGCGCTGGTATGGGTTTAATTTTACCGAATGAGAGCTTGTTCGTGGGGGTTTGAACGTAAAACACTGCTGTTAAATCGTTCAGAACTGCTACTGTGTTGCGATATGCGAACACTCGGCTAAGCCCAAGGCTTAGATCTCACTTTATTCAGCAATTTAGGCATTATTCGTGCCCTTATTGCTCGGAAAACCAAAGCAAATAGGTGCTGAGAAGGGTGGGTAGTGCAGTCAATTATCATTAGCACTGACTGCTTAGGATGCTTTGCGTAGCCTTGGACGAAATGCGCGCTTTGAAGAGCTGAAAGCAGGGGGTGTTGGCGCTAAAAAACAAATGTGTCGCGTGGCGGCTGTCACTGGCACCAAAGCCTTTGCAGGCGGCACCAAGAGCAATATCGGGCATCTGTTCAACCCAGCGGTGTTCTTGTCGCTCTGCGCCGGCGTGCCACCAAACCGCCACGGCGTGTAGCTCATCACGTAGGTAATCCATGTGCCAGCGTTTGCTTTTGCCAATCGACAAATGCCGAGCAACACGAGCTTGTAAACCACCACCGCCGTGCGCGCTGCCCACGTAACAGTAATAACCTGCTGCAAAGTGTTGTTCGCCCAATGCGCCAACCGTAACTGAGCACGGCATTTTGGCTTGGAACACCAACACGTAGGTGCCACCTGTAGCAGGTAGCGTTGGCGTCAAAGCTCGCGTGCTCTACCTCGGCGCTCTACGCTCTGAATGTTGTAGCCATCGCTGTGTTCGCGCTCAAAAATCACCATATGATCAAGCCGCAATTGCACGCCGATGCTCTCGCCGACTTGGTGGTCGTGGTGGCTGGGCGCAGCGCACAACACACGGGTGCTGCCCGGCAAACGGATAGTGTAGAGATGCTCGGAGCCACGAAACTTACGGCTGATGACTTCGCCGCGATAGCTGGACAGATCATCGTGCACCACGTCGTCCGGTCGCACTAGCAGGTCCACTTCTGTGCCCACAAGCAGGTCGGTGTCCATGTCGCCGTGAATCTCACCGAGCTCCGTCAGTAGTGCGTTAGGTGTCATCACACTGCCGCATACCAACACACCTTCACCGACAAAACTGGCTACAAACCGGTCGGCGGGCTCGTGGTAGATATTGTAGGCGCTGTCCCACTGCCTGATGTGGCCGGAGTTGATCACCCCTACGCGGTCGGCGATGGCAAAAGCTTCAAGCTGATCGTGCGTGACAATCAAGCCGGTAATGCCCTCGTGTTTGAGCAGTGCGCGGACTTCGCGTGCCAAAGCTTCTCGGCGCTCGGCGTCCTGCCCGCTGAAGGGTTCGTCCATCAGCAGCAATGAAGGCTGAGGTGCCACGGCCCGCGCCAGTGCCACACGCTGCTGCTGGCCGCCGGATAACTCGTGTGGCCAGCGTCGGCCCGCTCCGCGTAGATCAATCAGCGTCAGCAATTGCTCCACCCGCGCTTTGCGCTTAGCGCGTGGCCAATGCTTGATGCCAAAGCCGATGTTGTCGTCCACACGTAAATGCGGGAACAAGGCTAAATCTTGGAATACCATGCCGACGTTGCGATGCTCGGTCGGGATCGAGTTCTTTGCTGAAGCTAGGCAGCGATCACCGAGCAGAACCTCGCCGTCGCTGGGCTGTTCAAAGCCCGCAATGGTGCGCAAAATGGTGGTTTTTCCGCAGCCTGAAGGGCCTAGTAAACAGCCAATTTCGCCGGGTTCCAGTGCAAAGTTAACTTGGTGGACAATGGCTGTGCCGTCCAACTCAACCGATAAATCGCTGACTGTTAACGGCAGGGGGCTAGGATGTGTGTTTGTCATAGAGCGAAGCGTAGCCAGCTATGCGGCGGCGCACAACTGTGTGTTGCCAGAAAACACATAGTATACAGCCACTGGCGGTGGTTTCTGCACTGACAAACACGCGGCGGTTCGTTGTGGGCAGGGCCAAAACTCCTGCCCAAACCGCTGCCAAAAGCGTTTCTGCATTCACAGGCGCAGATCGGCCTTATACTAGGGTGATTGCGTCTCAGCACGACGGCGGTCGTGCGTTTAACTATCGGAGAATTGCCGTGTCCAGCTCAACCCCTCGTCATCAGCTACCGCAGCTCAACGCCTTGCCCGACGCATTGGACGCCGCGAGCGAGCGGCACTTGGCACCGCTCGCCGACGAGTTGACCGATGACGTTGGCTTATCCGAACACTTGCTGTGCTTGTTTGCTATGTCAGACTTTATTCCGCGTTCGCTACAGCAGCAACCGGGCTTGCTGGCAGAGCTATTAGACGGCCCGCTGTGGCAGGCACGCAGTTTGGCCGACTATCAGCGCTTAACCACCGAAGCGATAGCGCGCGCCGGCGATGACGAAATGGCATTACTGCGAGAGTTTCGCCGCTTTCGTCGCAGCGAAATGGTGCGAATAGCCTGGCGTGACCTCGCGGGTTTGAGTGCCAGTACCGCCGAGACATTGGCCGAGCTGACCGACTTTGCACAAGCATGTATTGCTGGTGCGGTTCAACACGCACACTCAGTTGTGGCGGTTCGCCATGGCCAGCCGCGCGATGAAACCGGCGAGGCGCAGGAGCTGATCGCCATTGGCATGGGTAAGCTGGGCGGGGCAGAGCTGAACTTTTCCTCCGATATCGACTTGATATTTGTGTTTGCGGAGAGTGGCGAGACCGATGGCCGCAAGCCCATCGACAACCAGCAGTTTTTTGTCAAAGTAGCGCAACGCGTGATCAAAACCCTTGGCGAGACCACCGCCGATGGCTTTGTGTTTCGGGTGGACATGCGTTTGCGGCCGTTTGGCAATAGCGGGCCGTTAGCGCTCAATTTTGACGCCTTGGAAGCTTATTACCACACGCAAGGCCGCGAGTGGGAGCGCTACGCCATGATCAAAGCGCGAGCGCTCTGTGGTCGCCCCGCGGATATCAAAGCTCTAGAAAAGATGCTGGCCCCGTTTATTTACCGTCGCTACCTAGACTACGGCGCCATCGAATCCCTACGCAATCTCAAAGCCACCATGGTCGACGAAATGAAGCGTCGAGGATTGGTCAGCTGCGTCAAGTTGGGTGTGGGCGGTATCCGCGAGATCGAATTCATAGGCCAGAGCTTTCAACTGGTGCGTGGCGGTCGCGAGCGGCTCCTGCAACAGCGCGGCATCTTGCCGGTGTTGGCTTGTCTGGGAGAAATGGGGCTGCTCGACAACAGCGAAGCGTGTTTTTTGCCGCTGGCGTATGACTTCTTGCGCCGCCTAGAAAACCGCCTGCAAATGCTGGCCGATCAGCAAACGCACGCACTGCCCACCAGCGCAATCGGCGAGCAGCGCATGGCCTACGCAATGGGTTACGACGACTGGGACCAACTGTTGGCAGAAATGCTGCCGTTGCGCGAACGAGTGCACGCAGTGTTTCGAGATGTGTTTCACCTCGAAGAAGCCGAAACTGTAAAAAGTCGCAAGGCATCGCCCTTGGCCGGTGCTTGGGGTTATCACCGTGTGGAGAGCATCAGCCCACTGTTGGCGGAAGCAGGTTTTCTGCGCCCAGAGGCCACCGCTGAAGGCATCTACGATCTACACCAAGGCGGCTTTTATGCTCGCCTGAGCAGCAAAAGCCAAGAGCGGCTCGACAAGCTTATGCCGTTGCTGCTAGAAGCGACAACCAAAACAGCCATCCCCGATCAAACGCTCGAAAGACTGATCAGCGTGATCCGCACCATTGCCGGTCGCAGTGTTTATTTACAAGTACTGCTCGATAACCCAGCGGCGCTGCAGCTGCTGGTACGGCTGTGTGAAGCCAGCGGGCCCGTGGCGGACTTTATCGCCAAACATCCGTTGGTTTTGGACGAGCTACTGCACGGCGAGGACGCCTCCGAATTGCCCAATCGCGAGCAAATAGAAGCGCAAGCGCGAGCGCTGTTAGAGCCTTTGGATTTTGATGATCTTGAGCAGCAGATGGAACTCATGCGTCAGTTTAAACACGGTGTGGCCATGCGCGTGGCGGTGGCTGACGTGCTGGGGCAGTTGCCGGTGATGAAAGTCAGTGACTATCTGACCTGGTTGGCCGAGGCCATACTGACCGTCTCGCTGGAGATTGTCTGGAAACAAATGGCAGCTAAACACGGCGAGCCTCTATGTGTTGTTGACGGCGCAGACTATCGGCCTGACATGGCGATTGTGGCCTACGGCAAGCTCGGCGGAATCGAGCTCAGCTATACCTCCGATTTGGACATTGTGTTTCTGCACGACTCGCACGGCAGCGATCAATTCACTGACGGCGAAAAATCCCTCGACAACGCGGTGTTTTTTGGTCGCGTCGTGCAGCGACTGACTCACTTTTTATCCACACTCACCCCCGGTGGTTTGCTCTACGAAACCGACACGCGCCTGCGGCCCAATGGCAAGGGCGGGGTGTTGGTGTCCAGTATTGAAGCCTTCGCCGATTACCAACGCGACGAAGCCTGGGTGTGGGAGCATCAGGCGATTATCCGCGCCCGCGTGGTGGTGGGGCCCGATAACCTGCGTGAAGCCTTTAAGGCGCTGCGCCGCGATGTACTCTACAAAGCAGCCGACAAGGAAGACCTACGCCAGCAAGTGCGTGACATGCGCGACCGGATGCGCACCGAGCTGTCACGCAGCAAGAACGCGGAGTTCGATATCAAGCAAGATCGCGGCGGTATCGCAGATATCGAATTTATGGTGCAATACGGGGTTCTGGCAAGCTCTGCAAGGTTGCCCGCGCTGCTGCGCAACACCGATAATGTGCGCCAGATAGAAGCCGCAGTTGAAGCAGAGCTGTTGAGCAAAGAAGACGCCGATGATCTGATCGCTGCTTATTTGCATTTACGCGAGATTACACACAAGCGCGCACTGCAAGGCGAAAAGGCATTGGTCGAGCTGGACGATGCCACGGCCGAGCACCGCAACCGCGTGATGGGCCTGTGGCAGCGCGTGATGTTAGACGAATAACACCGGTGCAGCTGGCCAATAATTAGATGCGACAAGCAACAGTAAAAGCTCGGCAATGGTGAACATTTGCTCGAGCCAGAAATCAAACAATAGAGGCCGGACAAACACATCGGCTTTTTCGTACAACAAACAGAAAAACAGGTAGCGCCTTACAACTTCGGCGGCCTACCAACACACTATCAATGGGAGATTACCAACATGTCTTTTGATGACCGCGACGGCGTTATCTGGTTCGACGGCGAAATGGTGCCTTGGCGCGACGCCAAAGTGCACGTACTGACGCACACACTGCACTACGGCATGGGCGTGTTTGAAGGCGTGCGCGCCTACGACACCGACAAAGGCCCGGCGATCTTCCGCCTCGAAGAGCACACCCGCCGCTTGTTCGACAGCGCCAAGATCATGAACATGAAAATGGAATACGATCACGAGACGGTCAGCCAAGCACAGCGCGACGTCATCAAGCAGAACGATCTCGGTGCTTGCTACCTGCGCCCGATGGCTTTCTACGGTTCACAGGGCATGGGCTTGCGCGCCGACAACCTCAAAGTGCACCTGATCATCGCCGCCTGGGAGTGGGGCGCTTACCTCGGTGACGACGGCCTGAACAAAGGCATCCGCATCAAAACCAGCAGCTACACCCGCCACCACCCGAACATCTCCATGTGCCGCGCCAAAGCCAACGGCCAGTACATCAACAGCATGCTCGCCCTGCAAGAAGCCCTCACCGACGGCTACGACGAAGCACTGCTGCTCGACGTCGACGGTTTTGTAGCAGAGGGAAGCGGTGAAAACTTCTTCATCGTGCACGACAACACCATCTACACCCCAGACCTCAGCTCTGCGCTCAACGGCATCACCCGCCGCACCATCATGAGCTTCGCCGCTGACTTGGGTATCCCAGTCGTCGAAAAGCGCATTACCCGTGACGAAGTGTATATCGCAGACGAGGCGTTCTTTACGGGCACTGCCGCTGAGGTGACACCGATCCGCGAGCTGGATAATCGCCCAATTGGTAACGGCACACGTGGACCGATTACCGAGAAACTGCAGACAATGTATTTTGACGCGGTGCAGGGGAAGAGTGAGAAGTATGGGGATTGGTTGACCGTTGTTTAGGGCGCAAAATGCCCTGTTGTAGGTGAGGCTTTAGCCTTACGGGATGTACGGTAAATCATCTATTTACCCAAGCCTCACCTAACTCTGCCAATATCCCCCGCCAGAAAACGCCGTCCTACCCAAACTCACTCCAAAAAGGTTATATGAATCACAGCCGTTGTTATGTAAAGGTTGTTGAATGGTCTGAGACAGACAGCTGCTATGTGGGTAGCTGCCTCGGCTTGCTCTACGGTGGTTGTCATGGTGATGTCAGAAAGCCGTTTATGATGAGTTATGTCAGATTGTTGATGCGACGGTTGCGCTATATTTGAAGGACGGGAAGAAAATACTGTCATGATTGCAGAAGTGGAAGAGGCGCAGGTGTGATCTTAGAAAACAAATTAGGTATCAGCGATCAGATCGAGCTATCAAAAGCTGAAGAAAAACTCAGCAAAACAAAAGCTAAGCAATTGTTCGATTCTGGATATATTCATAGAGCAGAGGTCGGCACGTTCTCGGGGCTAAAATTTATCCACGCCTACCTGTTTGAGGATATTTATCACTTCGCCGGTAAACTTCGCGACGTGAATATCGCTAAGGGTGATTTTCGATTTGCTCCCGTGATGTATCTCGAGCAATCGTTAGCGCATATAGACGCCATGGCGCAAGACAGCTTTGACGAGGTTGTCGAAAAATACGTGGAAATGAATATTGCTCATCCTTTCCGAGAGGGAAACGGGCGTGCAACCCGCATCTGGCTTGATCTGATTCTGAAACAAGCCATTGGCCGCGTAGTGGAATGGAATCTTGTGGATAAAGAAGAATATCTCTCAGCAATGCAGCGCAGCGTAGTGAAAGACGTAGAAATAAAGGTCTTACTGAAACAGGCCCTGACCGATCAAGTTGATGATCGCACACTGTTTATGAAGGGCGTTGACGTTAGCTACTACTATGAAGGCTATAGTGAGTTTAAGACTCTGGATTTGTAGAGGGTGAGAGAGGCGAGTTGGGTATCCAGTTGCCTCGGATAGTGAGCGTCGGCTGGCTGGGGTTTAGGTTGTATTATAGTGATTGAGATCTAGGGCAAATGTTGGTTTGTTGGAACTGACCTCAAAATTGCTTTTGACCGTGTGCTGAGCGGTAATCCAAAGCTTACGTTGATAAAGAAAAGTGGAGAGTTGCAGTCCGAAGGGAATATTGAGTTCCGCTACGTCCATTTGGTTTTAGCAGTTGCTGTTAAGTCAGGATGGGAGAACACTACCCATTGGAGAATTGCGATAAAAACGAGCACGTTAATATCGAGAAGCGCCGGATTGTGGAGTTGGATTGCAACATGAACGACGGTGGCAGCTGGTTCGTTGAACATTTCGAAGAGCTTTCTAAGACGATCACGTGAAGTTGAACGTATGCCAAGAGCACATCTCTATTTTGCGTTGACAGTGCGCGTAAAATTCGCACTATTGGTGATAAGACACATTTAGGTGTGGTTTCATATCAGACTTCGAGTTAAATTTTTAACACCCCTTTTTCTGGTGGTGGCTACAGTTAGCTATGCTTATGACTAAAGTCGGTATCACAACAACATTTCTATACATTGCGTTCATTGTTGTTCTACGTTGGGAGAGTTTTCCTCAACTACGGACTATGGGGCTCAATGAGTTCGGGGATTTCTTAGCCGGTGTTTTCGGGCCCCTGATGCTCTTTTGGCTGATTCTTGGCTATATCCAGCAACAGAAAGAGCTCCAGCAAAATACTAAGGCTCTGGAGCTTCAAGCAGATGAGCTTCGGAAATCGGTGGATCAGCACAAAGAACTAGTGAAAGCTACTCGTGAGCAGGTCGAAACTGAACGCGAAGTGCTGGAACTCGAACACAGAAGAACACTACGCGAAGGACATCCGTCTTTTTCCCTCACCAAGTCAGGTTGGTCGATGCGATCTGGTAGCGGCGATTACACCTACTCATTCATGGTCTTGAACTCAGGCCAAGCTGCTTCGAATGTAGCATTCGAGTTCTTACCAAATATTGAGAGTATCCGATCTCCGACGATCGTCAATTATTTCGAAAAAGGAAAGTCGCAAGAGCTCAAGTGGAATTGGGATACAGCTAAGGCTGGTGAAGCACCAGATGCACTTCAGCTCACAATCATTTGTCGGGATGCGAACCAACAGGAATACAAAAAAGAATTCTCGTTTCGAATAAACGAGGATAAGAACTATGTGCTTAGCTGAGAAACGAAAAGCTAACAAGTTGCTCCTGCGGAAATTTGACTCGCTTTTGCTCGCGGAAGTCCGCAGAGCAAGGAGTTAGCGACACGTAGGAGCTTACCTTGCACTGACAGCGCGAATTCGCACAATGGGTGATATGTTAATAAACCAAGTCGGCGGCTCTATCTATCCCATTTTTAGCCGCACGAGAATAGCTCTGCTTACCCAATAATCCGTACAAATATCATTTGTACGGATTACAAGTCCCCTCGCCGCTTCTAGTCCACGAAACACCAGCTAAACGATTCAACGCATGTGTTGCATCGATCGGTTGAATCCACCTCCGACAATCAATTAACGCAAGCTGATCCCTGCGGATTCTTCGGTCATAAAGGTTATTTATCTGAGACCAATGAAGCCTCAAAGAAATGAAGCATGCCAACCTGAAACAGGAAGCAGGCTCTGAATTAATTTATGATCGTGATTAAGGTCCGCTGCAATTTGGAACCTGCCGGGCAATGTGTATTTTTGTCACAAAGCCCTCAGGGCCCGATTTATAAGCGAAGGCCTGCAGCCAGCGTCGTTCCGGCAGGTGTAATCCAACCGCTCTACTTACACAGACTCCATATTCGACGCCGCAATCGTCAGGTATTGATGAAGCTCATCTACTTGGTGCTTTCCGTGTGAGTTTGCGTGGCGGGCAAGGTAGTAACTGTTGGCGCTCTTCATTGTCAAAGTGCTGACCTGTTGCAGAACACCAGAGGATAGTTCTTCGTGCAAGAGCTTCACACTTCCAAGAGCAATCCCTTCACCCTCAATGGCCTTACCTATAGTGTGTGCATAGGTTATGCATTTCATACTCGGCCAAGATTTTATCTCTTCAATCTCCATAGTTTCTGACCATCCTTCCCAATTCTCCCAAAACGGCTCTTCTCGACGATAACTGAGCAACATTTGCTTTTCCCCCGAGCGAGAGCGAAGGAATCCCAAGCGATGATCGTCCTCAAAAGTGGCTGCGAGTTTGGGAGACGCGACAGGAACAAGTTGCTCTGTAAACAGCTCTGTGCATTCATACCCAGGCAATGGACAAGCCCAGGGAAGGACAACCAGATCGTTCTCTCCTGCGGTTAAATGGCGCGTTTCATCTGATGTCATCAGATTTACAGGGCAAGCACTAGCAGTTAAACCAAATTTTTTTAATTGGTCCTGCAACCAAAACATGGAAATCGCATTGCTAGCAGCGATGTTCACAATGTGTGATTTCTTATCTGAAATTTGCTGTAAGGATCTCCTCAAGAAATCTAGCGTTATCGACACTTTGCCGTAAAGTTCCTCCCCTTCTTCCGTGAGCGTCAGCGACCTGCCATCGCGGACGAAGAGCGTGACGGACAAGAATACTTCAAGTTGCCGTATGCGCTTACTGACAGCTGTTTGGGAAACATATAATTCTTTTGCTGCAGCGGTGAAGCTCAGCTGCCGAGCTGCAACCTCAAAGAACACCAAACCATCCAACGGCGGGAGAGTGCTTCTACCGTCTTTCATAACCTGAGGTTCCTTATGAGACTAATTATATGTCGTTTATAGTATTTTATTTTACATGCTAGCCTAACCACAAGTTATTGGGGTTGAAAATGGCAAATTTTGATTGGCACGCTGAGAGAAGCGACTTAACTGGGATTGCACTGCTCGATCGAGCACCAGAGAGCGAAGGTATCGATTTGAAGTCCGTTCGTTTATATCGCCAGGCGAGGGTCAGGCGTGAGATGAAAGATCGTCAAATCGACGCAATCATCCTCACCGATCCGATTAACATAAGATACGCGACAGGCACGAGGAATATGCAGGTGTTCTCGATGAGGAATGCTCCTTCCCGCTACCTGTTGCTCACTGAACATCGCTCAATTCTCTTTGAGTTCACAGGGTGCCTGCACCTTGGTGAAGGTTACGAGACAATTGATGAAGTCAGGCCTGCATCCACTGCAAGTTTTGTCGCTGCAGGCCCAAACATTTCCACCAAAGAACGGCAATGGTCTTCGGAGATGGGAAGCCTGATAACAGAATTGGTCGGCAAAGGTGCCACAGTTGGCTTAGAGCGCCTGAACGCAGGTGTCTCGATCTCGCTTCAACATCTGGGCTACCGAATTGTGGATGCGCAAGAGCCCGTCGAAATGGCGCGAGCGATAAAGTCATCCGAAGAAATGAAATGCGTGAATGCCTCGTTACGCGCAACTGAAATTGCGGTGGGCAAGCTACGAGACGCGATACAGCCCGGCATGACTGAGAGCGCTCTTTGGTCGGTATTACATCAATCAGTCATCGAGCAAAACGGCGACTACTGTGAAACTCGCCTACTGAATGCAGGCGAACGCACCAATCCTTGGTTTCAAGAAACCTCAAGCCATGTAATCGGCTCAAACGAGCTTATTGCACTGGATACAGACGTAGTTGGTTGCCACGGCTATTACTCTGACTTCTCTCGGACATTTCATTCCGGACCAAAAACCCCCTCGGCGGCTCAGAAAACGCTTTACCAAACCGCGCTGGATCAGGTTTATCACAACATGGATATCATAAAAGCGGGGATGACTTTCCGTGAATACAGTGATCTCGCCTGGAATATCCCTGATCAGTACTACGCGAATCGCTACTATTTGTCCTCTCATGGCTGTGGGATGACTGGTGAATATCCGTATCTTTACCATCACGGAGATTTCCCCGATGCGGGCTACGACGGTGTAATCGAATCCGGCATGACACTTTGTGTCGAAAGTTATATTGGCACTGATGGCGGCCGAGAAGGGGTAAAACTCGAGCAACAGTTGCTGGTGACTGACACCGGAATTGAGTTGTTGTCACGCTTCCCGTTTGAGGAATCGATGATGGACAAGACCCATTACGCTCATCCACTACCCTTCGTAGCCCCTAAAGCTTAGCCCCCAGTAGAGCTACTCAAAATTGCAGGCACTGAGTAGATCTAAAGCGTCGGCACTAGCTTATCGCAAAAATCGTAAGTCGAGCTGATGATCGACGTGGCTCGATTTAAGAAACTGCTCTTCCAGCAAGCCGAGGAGCTTGCGATCCTAAAATCAATAACGAGAGGTGAGATATATGAGTATTCAAGATCCATTCACAGATCTGGAGATTGTGACGCAAGACTCCGGATTCTATGAAGGCCACAGCATGCCCATCGCATTGATATCGAAGATCACGATGATCGGATTGGTGCTTTGGGCAATTATCTGGCCTGTTTCAGCAACAGAGACTCTAGATGCATGGAATTGGGCAACGCTATTGGGGTTCAATACCTTCTACATTATTGCAGTTGGCTTTTTTGCGTTCTTTTTGTTCGCACTCGCTATTTTGCCAGTCGGAAAACTCAAGTCAGGTGGTGTCGACACACTGCCTGAATTCTCCACGTTTTCGTGGTTTGCGATGATGTTTGGCGCCGGGCTTGGTGTCGGGCTTATGGTGTTCGCGGTAGCGGAGCCTGTTAGCCTTTGGGGCTCTAACCCCATTACAGTTGTACAAGAAGCGGTGCCCAATTCTCCAGAAGCTGTACAAACGTCTTTTCGCTATACCTTTCTACATTTTGGATTCCACGCTTGGTCGATCTATGTAGTGACTGGTTTGTGTCTTGCCTATTTTGCTTACACTCGTGACATGCCACTGACCATCAGGACAGCGTTGACCCCGGTGCTTGGACGCTACGCCAACGGCTTCATCGGGCATTTCATCGATATACTAGGAGTTATCGCCACAATCCTAGGCGTGGCAGTTACGATTGGTTATGGCGTAAGCCAAT
>ENA-ORXM01001136-ORXM01001136.1-marine-metagenome-genome-assembly--contig:-NODE-1136-length-39138-cov-4.994905_pt1 | contig 39138 bp, 24 predicted proteins | sample MGYA00237867_ERZ511480 | MGnify/ENA primary metagenome ERZ511480 (study PRJEB26309, sample SAMN06266103) | marine metagenome | isolation source: Algal blade | place: United Kingdom:Sidmouth, United... | reverse complement strand
AAATTCTATTCTACGATACATTTCATCTGTTTGCGTTAACGTATTTAGGGGATTTTTAATCATAGTGAGATTTATCTTAGGGTAAAATTTTAGTTTCATAAGCTCTGCTTATCAAACCGGCAGCGTTATGGACGCCAAACTTTAGTAAAAGGTTTCATCTATAGGTATCAATAGTATTTACACTTAAAAACAATACTTTAGCAATATCCTTATTGGAATGCCCTTGTGCAATCAAGTGCAAGACATCAAGTTCTCTGTTTGATAGTTTCATTAAATTAAGATTGCTCAATGGTAGTTTGGGATTATTTAATTTTTATTGATTTACATTGTTGGAGCGACGGTGCGACGTCACTGCATCTTGGTATAAGCCTCCTAACATATAGTTTGTAAAAAACTATAAAGATCTATTTAAATGTTCGCTATCTGGCAAGTTAACTTCTAATCTATCTGCCAATTCAATATTTCTAAAAATTATACGCATAAAAATGTTAAAGTTATTACCAATTTGATGTTTTTTTGAAGTCCAAAGCGGAATAACTTTTGTTTTGATTTTAAGCATTTTGGAGGACTAAATAGCTTTACTCTATTAATAACCTCAAAGTGCAATTCTGAATAGGTTTGAGAAACATAACTCTAATATTAATATAAAATCTGTTGAGATCTTGCCCATTCATCAATGGCTATTTATTTCAAGAAAGTCACATTGCCTGTTCTTGAAATAACAGATTCTTGCTTGCAAGATTGGATAGTGGCATCCAGTTTCCAAACGTAAACTCCAGCTTCAAGAAAATCATTATGATAATAGGCATCCCAACAAAAGTCAGGATCTAAAGAAGTGAAAACTTTTGAACCCCAACGGTCATAAATCATTATTTCAAAAGAAATAACTTCTGTTTCAGGAGGAAAAAATATTTTGAATCCATTATTTGGGGCTAATAAACCTGAGGCAAAAACATTTGGGCTGTAAAAAGTTTTTGGTATGGTGTCCTCAATGATTCCAATTTCAATGTTTACATTTTTAGTTTCGCATTGGTTAGAGATGTATAACTCAAAAATTCCTGGTTCATAAGCAAACAGCATGTTGTTTGCTGCGTTGAAAAGAGATGTAGAGATCCATTCAATATTTAGTGAGTCAATGTCATGAAAAGGCGTTTCAATTTCAATGGAAACTGAATCTGATTGACATTCAAAAATAGCTTCTTCAAATACAACTTCTATATTTTGAATGGATTCTATGGTCAAGTCTTCTGTGGTTTCACAATTATTGTTATCCCTGATGGTAAGGCTGTAATCGCCAGTCTCAAGATTATCTAGAATTTCAATTCCTGCAAATGGACCGTTGTTTAAAGAGTAGAAAAATGGAGGTTCACCATTTGTAATATTATTTATATTTATTTGTCCAGTCCCTTCATCTGGGCAGCTGTCTTCAATATTTGATTCTAGGTTCATTGGAGCTAAAACATCTATAAGAAGATTTATGATAGAGTCGCATTCTGACAGATTTGTGAATTGTAGTAAGGTGTCTATACTATTCGAATAAATTGTGCCTCTAAATTCTATCTCTTCTTCATCGCATATTTCGTAGAAAGCTTCTCCAAAAAATAAATCAGATTGAGCGGTCTCTACTAATATTATTGAATCACATCCGTTGGCATCTTGAAATGTAAACAGTTCAGATTCACCCGCAGCAATATCTACACCATTAAATTCGAAAAATTGATTCTCACATAATTCAAGTTCGAGTACTTCTGTGTAAACGTTGTGTTCTTTTAAATCAAGCACATAAATTGAGTCACATCCACTAGCATTGCTTGTTACGATGTCATTGACAGTTCCTGCTTCATAAAAAACGCCTTCTACTTCTAAGGTGCTTTCGGGGCAAATCATCTCTGTGACGGTATCTCTAGTGACTTTATCTAAGTAAAATATATTGGGTAAACCGAATCTACAATTTCTGGAGTTGCCAGATGAATTTAGTGGAATGGAATTGATAATAAGTTGTGGATTTGTTTCTGGGGTATTTATTGTACTTAGAAAAGTCAAATCTCTTATTGAAACATGAATGTTTCCATCTGGTCCAATCTGTAGCGCTCTTATAACATTGTTTGAATTCAATAAAGACGGGTCATCTATAGAAATGGTTTGCATACTTTGATCCAAAATGTTGTATCTGTAAATATCAGATCTACCACCAATGAATAAGTATTGCCCAGACGATGAAAATTCGATTCCATAAAGTAATTCAGAATTCATATTGATTTCAACATAATTTGAAACTTGGCCTGTTCGCTTGTCAAAATCAAATAGATCAATTGATCCATTAAATCTATTGACACAAGCTAGCTTTGTGCCATCCAAGCTAGATTTTAAATAGCCCACAGCATTAACATTATCATTCCCCCCTTGATGGAATGCGCCGATATCTGAAATTACAGCGTTTTCAGAAACACCATTACAATCGACTTTAAAGGCGAAAAACGAATTGTTATTCCATCCATGAGTGATAACCCAATAAGCTAATTGGTTTGGCATTAAAACGGCAGTGAGTTTTTCAGTGACGGGACTTAATAGTTCAATATTGCGTTCTGAAATTATCACATCTCCTAACTTATTTGCGGCTGTACCATTCCCAACCAAATTCATATCTACTTTAGAATACTGAAGACCATTGTTGCCTGCCAATTCGTCAACTGTAAAAAGGTAGTAGATCCCATCATTGTAAAAATCAGGGACAATAAGTCCAGATTGCGTTGAAGAAAAGTGTCCTTTAAGAACGTTGTCCCCAGATGGCATGGCTTGATGTGTTTTATCCCAAACAGTTATGCCATCAGTATAGAACAATAGGTTCCCGTCTTTATCAGAGATACAAGCTACGCCTTCTTGGGTGTCCAAAACACCATCTTCTAATGCGCTAATACCAAGAGTATTAAAATTAATGCCAGCGTTATTCCCAAAGTACCAAATGTTAGATAGATTTGAAAAGCCTTGACTAGAGAGTTTTACAAATGAGAAAAGTACAATGAATAATGTCGTTATGAATAATTGAAGTTTCATTGAATGATTCTTCTTGTATGTAAATAATGATTGTTAATTAAAAACTTGTTCTTCTAAACGCATCAATATAAGATTTTTCGGATGCATTTATTATTTCTACATGTCTCTTCGATGCATAATTGTTTATTATATGATATCCCTTAAAGGCCAATGTTAGTTTTTCAAAAACCTCATGCATGAGACGAGATCTCTGACCAGCATAATGCATGGGTTTCCAATTCTCTTTTTTTGAGAAATAATGTTTTTGATCTAACAACACATTATTGGAGTCGTCAACTTTTATTTGTTCGTGCCAAGAATGATCTGCGCCTACTAAAATTATTTTTTTATAACCCAGCCACAAAGAAATCATAATGCTTGGAATCATAACGTTGTGAGGACGCGGCATGCCTAATTGCCAATCGAACATTTTATGTCTAATAAAGTTATTGCCTTCTACCGCAGTACGGTTATAATACTTTACGGTAATGTTTTTATGGCCGTCAAAAAGTTTAAGCATAGAAAATCCTTTTCCCGAAATTCCAATAAATAGTTGCATAGGCCAATGTGTATTTTCAGCCAATGCAGTGAACAATTTTTTTGATCTGTCTAAATACTTTTGATCTAATTTATCATTCCATAATTCAGGAGCACCAATAACATAATGTTTTGGTTTTATTAATGAGAATTCTTCTTTTTCAGCAAAGTGGTTCAGGCCTATAGTATCATGACTTAAAAGTTCTGCGAGATGATTTTCAATTGTTGATTTGAATGAAGGACCCGTTCCCAAGATAATAACAGATTGATTTGCTGGGTTGGCTTTTATCTTATTTAAGTACGAAGACCTCAACAATGTCTTTAAGACACTTGTTAAGCTTGAAAATAGATTCAGGATAAACTTGTAAATGTTTTCGGCCATTAATAAGTGAAATTAGTTGAAATACAGCAATTTATTCTTTAAAATGAAGGACGAAATGAATAAATTAAGCTTTTTCGTACAATACAACTTTAAAAAGTAAATTAAAGGAATTCAAATATATAAATCAATTACTTATATATTTGGGAAATGTATAATATCATTACTATTTAGAGATTATAACCATCGTTGTCGCACAAGAAAATTTAATTGAATTAGAGATATGTTGAATAATAAATCTGTTCTAATTACGGGAGGTACTGGATCTTTAGGAAAAGCGCTTTTGAAAAGAATATTTAAGCAATATCCTGATGTAAAAAGGGTGGTGGTTTATTCTAGGGATGAACAAAAACAATTTCAGTTGTCTCAAATTTATCCTACAGAAGAATTTAGAGCGATTAGATACTTTATTGGGGATGTAAGAGATAGAGACAGACTTGAACGTGCTATGCAAGGGATAGATTATGTGATCCATACAGCAGCGATGAAGCATGTCCACATCGCGGAATATAATCCGGGTGAGTGTATTAAGACAAATATCGGTGGAGCCGAAAATGTAATTTATTCTGCATTAAGATCGGGTGTTAGTAGAGTAGTGTCCTTATCTACAGATAAAGCTTGTGCGCCCATAAATTTGTATGGCGCGACAAAACTCACTTCAGATAAATTATTTGTAGCGGCTAATAACATAAAGGGAGATAAAAATATTCGTTTTAGTGTTGTACGGTACGGTAACGTGATGGGCTCTAATGGATCTGTGATTCCTTTCTTCATGAAAAAAAGAAAAGAAGGTTTCTTGCCAATCACCCACGATCAAATGACAAGATTCAATATCTCTTTAGATGAAGGCGTTGATATGGTTTTTCATGCACTGGAACATGCGTGGGGAGGAGAAATTTTTGTACCTAAAATTCCATCATATAAAATATTAGATGTGGCCAATGCCATTGCTCCTAATGTTGAAAAAAGAGTAATTGGAATTAGGCCAGGAGAAAAGATTCATGAGGAAATGATTACGGCAGCCGATTCTTTTAATACTTGGGACAATGGCAAGTACTATGTTATTTTACCCACAAAGACAAATTGGAAAATAGAAGAGTTTAAAGCTGCGTTTAATTGTAGCAAAGTGCCTCAGGACTTTTCATACAATTCAGGCGAAAATGAAGAATGGGTTGGTATAGAAGACATCAGAGCACTTATTAAAAAACATCTTGATCCAGAATTTCAACCGCTTTAAATATGGATGGTAAAATTATTCCTTATGGCCGACAGTTTATTGATGAAAGAGATATTGAGGAAGTTAGTAAAACCTTACTTGCTGATTTTTTAACCCAAGGACCTAAGATTCAGGAATTTGAGAAAGCGTTTTGCGACTTCATCGGATGCAAGTATGCGGTTGCCGTCAATAACGCTACGGCAGGTTTACACTTGGCAGTCTTAGCTTGTGGATTAAAAGAAGGACAACGTGTGATCACGACTCCTATTACATTTGCTGCTTCAGCAAATTGTGTGAGATATGGTCAGGGTGAAGTTTGGTTTGCAGATATTGATCCTGATACTTTTTTAATTGATGTTAAAGCTTTACGCGAATTAATTGAATCCAAAGAGAATGGATTTTTTAGTGGCATAATCCCTGTCGACTTTGCGGGCTTACCTGTTAACTTAGAAGAACTTCGCTCTTTAGCAGATGAATATGGATTGTGGATTGTGGAAGATGCTTGCCATGCTCCTGGAGGTTACTTTACGGATTCCTCAGGCGTCAAACAAAAATGTGGCAATGGTGTATTTGCAGAATGTTCGGTCTTTTCTTTTCACCCCGTCAAACACATTGCTTGTGGAGAGGGAGGCATGATCACAACAAATAATCCAGAGATATATTCAAAGCTATCTTTGTTAAGAAGTCATGGAATAACAAAAGATGATATGTCTCAAAATCATGGTGGGTGGTTCTATGAGATGAAGGAATTGGGTTTCAATTATAGGTTGACAGATATTCAATGCGCATTAGGTATTACACAATTAGAGAAATTACCAAACAGTTTAAAAAGACGTCAAGAGATTGCTGATAAGTATATAAAGGCTTTTGAAGGAAAAGTGGAATATCAAGCAACATCTCCAGGCGATTATAATGCCTATCACCTGTTTGTTATTTTAGCCAATAACAGAAAAGCGCTTTATGATATCTTAAGGAAGGAAGGCATTTATGCTCAAATTCATTATATCCCTGTACATACTTTACCTTATTATCAAAACATAGGATATGGTGATGCCCGTTTAGAAAATTCGGAATCATATTACAGCAGATGTTTATCCTTACCGATGTTTCCCACTTTAACCAATGAGGAACAGGATTTTGTTATTGCAAAAGTTTTAGAAAATTATGCATAACGCCATTGCAATCATACCTGCTAGGTCTGGCAGTAAAAGAATAAAGAATAAAAATATTCGACAATTTCATGGTAAGCCGATAATTGCTTATTCGATTGAATTAGCACTGAAAAGTGGATTTTTTGAAAGAGTTATTGTTTCCACGGATTCACCAGAGATTGCTGACATTGCCCGATCATATGGTGCAGAAGTTCCATTCCTAAGAACAGAAAAAAATGCAGATGATTTCGCCACTATTTATGATGTCATCAATGAAGTGCATGACCGTCTTGATATAATATATACATATACATGTTGTTTGTTTGCTACTGCACCTCTTTTACAATTAGAATCACTTTCTCAAGCTGTAAGTTTATTATCAAATACAAAAGTTGACTGTGTATTTACGATTACACCTTATAAATATCCGATTCAAAGAGCGCTCAAAATTTCCGATGAAAAAGTTGAGATGATTCAATCGGAACATTTAAAAACAAGATCTCAGGATTTAATGAGTACTTATCATGATGCTGGAATGATGTATTTTTATAAAACAGAAAAATATCTAAAAGAGAAATCTGTATTCAAAATGATTTCCAAGCCGATTGTGCTGCCTGAAAGTATGGTACAAGATATTGATGATGAAGATGATTGGAAAATGGCAGAAATAAAATATCAAAACTTACATGAAAAGTGCTAAAGACATAGCCACTGCGATTTTCATTTGTGATGCTTCTACAAAAATGGGAACGGGTCATGTCAGAAGATGTGAGCTTTTAGCAAAGCAATTGGCCATTTCTGGTTTGGGAATTAAATTTTTATATCAAGAAATGCCAGAATTTTGGATTGATAGACTCAAGCAAGATGGTTTTCAGACTGAGTGCCTTTCCAATAACAGCAAGGCTGAGATTATTTCAATTTTAAAGAATGTAAGTGATAGGAATAACAAGCAATCAATTGTTATTGTAGATAGTTATGATCCATCGTTACATAATCTAGATTTTCAAAATAAGATAGTGGGCTTGGGTTTGAAGCTCATGTATTTTATATTTAAAACGGCAAATTCTTACAAAGCGCATCTTATGCTAAATCAAAATATTCTTGCGACCTCGTTTAATTACGATGTAGAAGATTATACCGATTTAATGCTAGGTACACAATACGTTCTCTTGAAGGATGAATACAGACAAATTCAAAAAGAAATTAAACCCTATGCTTTAAAAGATGAGGTTTTATTATTGTTCTTTGGTGGCTCTGATCCTTTTGGGAGAACTTTACAGATTTTGAAATTATTAACTTTTGCAAAATTTGAAAAAATCTATGTAGTCACTGGAAAGTTGAATAAGGACAATCTAGGTATAAAAGAATTGATTAAGGAAATTGAAAATGCTGAATTATACATTGAAACTGAAAAGCTAGCTGAACTGATGGGTCAAGCCAAATACTCTATAAACTCAGGTGGTTTATGTTTATGGGAACTGGCAGTGTCTAACTGTTTGCAAATCGTTATTCCAAATAGTCCAATTGAAAAAGAGACATCTGAGTATTGTCAAGAAAATAATTACATTCACTTGCTGGACGAGAATACTTCATTTGCAAATCAAATGGAAATAATAGAAAAAGCGTTGAAGGATGATGCAAATAAAGAGAAAGTTGAAAGGTTTAGAAATGCGGTTGCGGTAGATGGCTTGCAAAAAGTGACGGATAAAATTTTGAATTTAATAGGGGAAAATTAGTGGAAAAGCGAACGGAGAAATATAGAAAGAATATCGATGTAGAAAGTTTTTTAAAAGGCTTAAATTCTGATTTAGCAGGTCAAGAATTGAAGCTCATGCAAAAGTTCTCCGGAGAACCTTTGCCGATCATTTTTATTGTCGGCTGCCCTCGATCGGGGACTTCACTCTTAAATCAGTTATTGATTAATAAGTTTGGACTAGCGTATCCTTCTAATCTAATGGCAAGATTTTGGGAAGTGCCGCTTTGTGGCGCGATGATGTTTAAGAATTTATATCCGGGGCAAATTGAACTTTCTCTTAATTCTGATTTAGGTTACACACAAGGAGCAGAAGGGCCGCATGAGTTTGGTTATTTTTGGAAGTCTTGGCTGTCAGATCAATCACATAATAATAAAGACCAATTAAAAGAAGTGCTCGATAAATTGTCATTATTTTATAACAACACCATCGTTTTTAAAAATTTACATTTTGTCAATTCCCATATTTCTTTCTTGTCTGAACTTTTGCCAAATTCTTTCTTTATCCATATCAAAAGAGATGTTTTAGCTAATGCATGTTCGCTGTACAAAGCCAGATTAAAGTTTTCAGGTGATGCTTCAAATTGGTTTGGACCCAAAGTGAAAATGCCTGTAGATATCACACTTGATTCCGAGCATCAAATCATTCACCAAATAAAGTCTATTGAAGACAGTATTGCGATTCAATTGGATTTACTGGCTGATAGCAGAAAGCTCGAACTTAAATTTGAGTCATTGAAAAATAATCCTGAAGAATCTCTTAGCGAAATCGCAAATAAGTTTGATTTTCTGAATCCAACATCTTATAATATCCCAAAAGATATGTTTGTAAAAACTAATAATTATATTCAGGATAATGAATTGGTTGAAAAATTTAATTCTATCATGAATAAATATTCTCTTTGAGTAATACGCTTCATAAAAAAATAGCAATTATGCAGCCTACCTATCTGCCTTGGATAGGGTACTTTGCCATGATATCTCAGGCAGATGTTTTTGTATTCTTAGATAGTGTTGAGTTTTCTTACAGATCTTGGCAAAGATTTAATAGGATTAAGACGCGGCAAGGCATTTCAAAAATCAGTTTGTCCGTAAACAAAAAAGAGGTCAATCATAAAGCCATTAGTGAAGTAAAACTTTCAAATACCACTGATTGGCGCACAAAGAATTTAAATCTCTTGAAAGAGAATTACAACAAGGCACCATATTATGATGAGGTTATAGAATTAATTGCCACAGCGTTTTCTGAGAATACTGAATTGTTGTCAGCGTTAAATATCAAAATTATAAAATCAGTTTGTAAATATATGGGATTAGAAACAGAGGGCAAGTTTGTATTGTCCTCTCAGCTTAACGCAAAAGGAAATAAATCTGCTTTATTAAAAGATATTGTCTTAGAGTTAGAGGGTACTGAATACATATCAGCTAAAGGCTCTTTTGAATATATAGAAACAGAAGGGATACTTACGAGCACGCCATTTAAATTAAGCTTTTTTGATTATAACCATCCTGAATATAAACAACAGTTTGGTGATTTTGAATCACACCTTTCTATTCTAGATTTATTGTTTAATCATGGGAAGGAAAGTTTAGATATTTTAAATTCTGGGCTTAAGGAGAATTTAAGTTTTGAGGCCTTAAAAAAGATATATAATGAATCCAATTAAAATCAATTCATTTGAAATTTCTGAAAACTCTGACTGCTATATAATTGCAGAGCTCTCGGCTAATCATTGCCAAAAGTTAGAAATAGCATTGGACTCTGTTAAGTCGATCAAGCGTACTGGGGCTAATGCCATAAAGCTACAAACATTTAGGCCTGAATCTTTGACCCTCAATGTCGATTCCGATGATTTTAATGCAAACCCTAATAGCCCTTGGAAGGGCAGACGATTATACGATTTATATAAGGAGACAAGACTACCTTATGAATGGTATGATGAAATATTCGAATTAGCTCAATCTTTAGATTTAGATTGTTTTAGTTCACCTTTTGATTTTGAAGCTGTGGAAATATTGGAAGCATACAATCCGCCTGCATATAAAATAGCTTCATTCGAAATCACGGATATCCCATTGATAGAATGTGTTGCAAAATTGCAAAAACCTGTAATCATTTCCACTGGAGTTGCCATGGAAGAAGACATTCAATTGGCTGTTGATACTTGCCATAATGTAGGCAATGAGAATGTTATATTACTTAAATGTACTTCACAATATCCTACACCTTTGCATGAAGTACATCTAGGACAAGTGCCTTTTCTGCGAGAAAGATTCAACAAGTTTATTGGCTTGTCTGATCATACCTTAGGGTGGATGGTGCCTTTCATGTCCTTTGGGTTTGGCGTAAAAGTTGTAGAAAAACATTTTAAGTTGGATGACTCAATTCAATCTGCAGATTCTTCTTTTTCATTAAGTGAAACTGAGTTTACAGAAATGGTAGAAAAAGTCAGACAAGCAGAAACGATCATTGGCAGTAGTGAATTTGGAAATGATGAAAGAGCACAACTGAGAAGACAAAGACGTCGATCCTTGTATATAGCAGATGATGTAAAAAGGGGAGATGTTCTGAGTGCGCTCAATGTCAAGTCTGTACGCCCAGGTCATGGCTTACACCCAAAGTTTTATTATGACATCTTAGGTAAAGTTTTTACGGAAGATTTTAAAAAAGGAACACCACTTGATAAAAGTAATTTCGAATAATTTATTTCTTCTCTTTATCTCAAGATGTATATAATGTATTTGACTAGAAGTATCGATAAACGATTAAACTTAATCACTGTAAGTAGTGATTAGCGATATAACTTTTTTATTCTTGAAGCTCCGTAATTCAATTCTTCATTCTTATTCCAAAATGTAATATACAGATCATGATATGACACTTTAGAATTAATCCATTCCATTACTAATGTATAAGCCTACAAAAAAGGAATACAAAGCATTGATTGTAGGGGATGGACTAAATTGGTTAAAAATGGCCAAAATGTGTCATTCTAAAAAGGAGTTATTTACTATGTTGGTCTGAGAAGTAATTACTGCCGAACTTCAAAATCTCAATATGATTAACGGAAAAATTCTACTAAAGAGTAATAGTTAAGCTGATTGTATTATCTACTTTTCAATAACAATTTTACCTATCGCATTAATTCCATCCTTATAAATGGAATAAAAATACAAGCCTGAATTTAAATGTGAAATATCTATTTTTTCATCGTGATGCAAACTTTTAGATAGAACATTCTTTCCTGTTATGTTTAATAAATTAAGTAGATGCTCACCTGATAAATTTTCACCTTTAATACTGATAATGCTAGACGAGGGGTTAGGTGCAAGGAAAATCTCATTTGAGACCGAAGGTTTTATTACTTCTGAATTTGTCATTATAATTTCGGAATAAAAATGTTTTGCACTGCTTTCAATTCTTTCAGGTGGATTTCCCCCATCAACATAATGTAATTCTCTTAGCAACATATGGTTTTCAAAATAGTGAGCTTGATCAAAGAAGCTTCCACTAAACTTTGTTCTTGGAACTTTTATTTTAACTGAAGAAACATTTTCATTATGTTGATAAACGTCCCTATAGTAACCTGTCCATAAAGGATTAACTGAGCTTTCATTGAAGTAAAATTTTCTTTCAGAATCTAAACTCCCATATTGGTGATATTCAAATTTTGTTTTCGTAAAAAGAGTATCATTTAAATCACTTGCTTCACGTATTTGTAATAAGCTATTATCTTCTAGGTAGTCATAATAATAAATCTTTCCAAAACTATAATCTTCCAAAATCGGACCGTGTCCATATCTCACTTCTGTTTCAAGAAGACCCTTTTCATTGTAAGTCATATAAGTGCTGTCAATTGGATACCAACCATATTCCTCTTTATATTTCCAATCAATAATTTGTTCTACCAAGTTGTCTTGATTATGCTTATAAACTCGATAAAAAGTCAATTCTAGACTATCCAGATCAAAATTCCAATGATACAGAGATAGCTTATTTAATAACCCGTTTGAATCATACACATACTTGGTCGTATTCAACAGTCTGTCTTCTTTAAAAGATTGGTAATCTTGTTCTTGCAATTCAGAGATAAAATCATTCTCGTTGTAAACAAAAGTTCTATAAACTAAAGGTTCTTTTTCATCAAGATTTTGGGTGTCACCATTCCAAATATTATAAGATTGATTAACTATATTATTATTATTATTATTATTATTATTATCACTAAAATGGTAGACTGTGTATGAGTCAGGCTTCCATTTTTCATTATCACTATCCCAATTCCATCTCAAAAGAATATCTTTTTTTTTGTCATATAGGTTGTCAATCTTACTATTTAAAAATTCAAAACCTCGATAGTAAATCGAGCTATCCAACTGATGTGACTGAAGATTTTTACCCAAATTATTATCATCCTTATTCCAGTTCATTACATAGTGATAGTGAGATAAGGCATTTAAAGTGACAATGTCAAAATCGAATTCACTTGTTTTATTTTATGCAATTGTAGAAACGATAAAAAAGGTAAAAAGGAATAATGTATGGAGAAGTTTGTTCATTTGTGAAACTATCTTTCTGATTACTAAAGTTATTCAATAATTTCTGTATTTACTATATATCATTATTAAGCCTTTTCAAATTAAAATATTACTCACGACCTTCCTGATTAGAAAATTGAAATTAGCAATTGTTTAGAATATATTAACGGTGTACCACAGATGATCATAGCTAACAATCTAAAAAGTGCAGTGACAAAGAGTTCAAGTACTTTTTATTATCACTTGCTTTTTCTGACTAATATCTACAAAGCATAATAAATATAATTAGAACCCAAAACCTTTGATTTGAATTTTGATTTTACATCATAGATAATCGCTGAATCATCTAAGTATGGTTTCCAATCATTTGTGTCTTCTTCTAAATAGGCTTTGTGTGGAACGGCTAATATCAATACGTCATATTTTCCAACAGGAGTATCTATGAAGTTTATATCTGTGTCAAATTGATCATGGCGCACATTGTAATCTACAACGTCTACCTTTACCTTATAAAAAGTTAATTCTTGAACCAAGTCAAATACTCTTGAGTTACGCACATCATTGATGTTTTCCTTGAAAGTAAGTCCCTTAATAAGCACTCTTGAATTATGAAGATTCTTTTTAAGATCCAGTAGTTTGTGTACTATTTTATTGGCAATAAATTTAGGGACTTCATAATTAACCGCTCTTCCGCTCAATATGACCTCTGGTTGGTATCCTACCTGATGCGCTTTATATGTGAGGTAATAGGGATCTATGCCAATACAGTGCCCTCCAACTAATCCTGGGTAGAAATTTAAAAAATTCCATTTAGTTCTGGCCGCCTCAAGCACTTCACTGGTATTGATATCTAATCTATCAAAGAGTATGGCCAACTCATTCATTAAAGCTATATTGACATCTCGTTGTGTGTTTTCTATTATTTTGGCGGCTTCTGCCACTTTTATTGAACCAGCCACATGAATGTCGGCATCTATGATGCTACCATATAATTTTGCGATATTTTTACTGCTTTCCTCATCGCAACCCGACACTACTTTTGTGATGTTCTTAATCGTATTGACCTTATCGCCAGGATTAATTCTTTCAGGTGAATAGCCTACCTTAAAATCAGATTTAAATTTCAAGTCAGAAATCTTTTCCAAGATAGGTACACAAATTTCTTCTGTACATCCTGGATAAACAGTTGACTCATAAATAACATAATCTCCAACTTTTAAATGATGCGCAATAAGCTCTGTCGCCTTTTTAAGTGAACTCAGATCAGGAACTTTAAAATCATCTACTGGAGTTGGAACAGTGACGATATAAATATTGCAAGGAGCAATGTCTTGAAAATCTGATGTAAATTCTATGTTGACACTTGACAATTGTTCAGAAGATAGTTCTTGAGAAGGATCTTCACCTGATCTTAAAGTTGTTATTTTATTTTCATCAATATCAATTCCTATCGTTCGGTATTTTTCAGCAAAAGCGACAGCAACAGGAAGTCCAACATATCCCAAGCCTAAGATTCCAATACATAAATTTTCATCATCAAAAGACATTCTTAATTTTATTATTTGTTTGAAAATTAAATATGGTTAATTAATAAATCAAAGGAGTGTATTCTATAGCTTTTCCCTAATAAATTGAGCGACAATTAACATCTCTGCACCTATTTCTATCACTTTGTCAGAATAGACTTGACTTTCCTCCGCTGTATCGTCTGCGTGTTTTGGATCCTTATAAGCAATATGAAAGCGTTGTTGTGCGCCAAAAATAACAGGACAATTTTCATCGGCATGATTACATGTCGTCACCGCTATGAAATCCTTTATAGGATTAAATGGATCGTCATATTTTTTTGAAAATAAATACTGATTATCATCTGCCACATACAAAGGATTTTCTTCTGGACCATATTTTAAAAGTGGGATGCCATAATCCTCTAAAGCTTTAACCATTCTGTAATTAAATGCAGTGGCTTCCGTTCCACCTGAATAACACTTTATGGTTAAGATGCCTTTTGATTTTAAAAGATGACTTAGCATTAATTCAGCCAATTGTGACCGCCTTGAGTTATGTGTACATATAAATGTAACATTCGCGAAAGCTTGTTTTTTAACATCAGAAACGATAGCCTCTGCTAATGTATGTAAGGCTTCTTTACGCCCAGTAGCCACTGAAATGCTTCTATTTTTAAGTAAATCCATATTTTACAGACCTTTATAGCCCAATTGGAGATATTTTTGCGTTAATAATTTAAATATTCTAACAAAAGGCAAAGTTAATTTAATTTGCATCTACATCATAAATGAATCAGTATAATAAACCAAAGGTTGTTGCGGAAATAGGATGTAATCACAAAGGAGAATTTGAGATTGCCAAAGCACTTATTAAATTGGCCAAAGAATGCCATGCAGATTACGCAAAATTCCAAAAAAGAAATCCATCTGAACTCCTAGCCTCAGAACAATATAATGCACCGCATCCGGTAGCTTATAATTCTTATGGACAAACTTACGGCGCTCACAGAGAGTTCCTTGAGTTTTCAATAGAACAACATCAGGAATTAAAAAATTATGCAGAGTCTATTGGTATTGGATATGCCACTTCTGTTTGGGATATTACTTCAGCTAAAGAGGTCATAAGTTTAAATCCTGATTTCATTAAGGTACCATCCGCATGTAATACACATTTTGAAATGCTCACTTATTTGAGGGATAATTTTCAAGGACAAATTCATGTGTCTTTAGGGATGACATCAAGGGCAGAAGAAAGTACCTTGATGGAATTTTTCAATTCTGTGGCATCGGAAAGATTAGTGCTTTACAGTTGCACTTCTGGATATCCAGTAGCCTTTCAAGATGTTTGTCTTTTAGAAATTAAAAGATTACAAGACACCTATAAGGATAAGGTGAGTGCAGTGGGCTTTTCTGGGCATCACTTAGGTATCGCCGTTGATATTGCGGCTTACGCTTTAGGTGCACAATGGATCGAAAGACATTTTACACAAGACAGAACGTGGAAGGGAACTGATCATGCGGCATCTTTAGAACCAGCAGGTTTAGCTAAATTGATTAGAAACTTAAAAGCCACACATGAAAGTCTGAATTATAAAAATGAAGATATCTTATCGATTGAAGTCGAACAAAGAGACAAACTTAAGTTTAGGCCTCAATCCAAAACAAGTCAATAATTATAAATACCATAGCTTTCATACCTGCACGCGGTGGTTCGAAATCAATACCACACAAGAACATTAAATTGTTTTGTGGAAAGCCTTTAATATGGTGGACCATTCATGCGCTGTCAAAAACTAATACCGTTGATGAAATAATAGTCGCCACAGACAGTTCCAAAATAGAAAACATAGTAGAGGACTTTGGATTTGAGCAAGTCAAAATATATCACCGTTCTCCTCTTAATGCCACAGATCAATCTTCTACTGAATCTGTCATGCTAGAATATATTGAGTCGGTGGCTTTAGATAGAAACACGAGGTTTTTACTGGTACAAGCTACATCGCCTTTCACACGTCCAGAAGATTTTAAAAATGCTTTGGATTTATTTCACTCTACTCAATGCGATAGTATTCTAAGTGTTGTAGAAAACAAACGCTTCTTTTGGAGTAAGAATGGCGAGGCTTTAAACTATAATTATAAAAACCGATCAAGACGTCAAGACTTGGAAGCCAGTTTGATGGAAAACGGTGCATTCTATATCAGCACAGTGAAAGATATATTGGTTTCTAAAAATCGATTGAGCGGAAAAGTGCTTCCTTACATAATGCCAGAGTACACAGGACTGGAATTAGACGAACCGATGGATTGGCTTCAAGGAGAAGCTATTATGAAGTTTTTATTGCGGAAATGAGGACTTCATAATTTATTCTGTGTTTCTTATTGTGCAAAAGCTTTGTGCTCTCCAAAAATTGGGTTCTCTCTGTCTTTCTCAGAAACGATCATTCCTTCTTGCGGTACACGCCAATCAATAGCTAAATTAGGATCAAGAGGATTGATACCACCCTCACTTTCTTTATTGTAGAAGTTATCGCACTTATAACTGAAAACAGCCACTTTGCTTAGAGCAACAAAGCCATGTGCAAATCCCTTAGGAATTAAAAATTGCTTTTTGTTTTTATTGCTTAATACGATACTAAACTGTTTGCCGTAGGTGGGCTGATCTTGCCTGAGATCCACAACTACATCTAAGACTTTACCTTTCGTTACTCTTACCAATTTAGTTTGTGCAAAAGGTGGCACTTGATAATGTAGTCCTCTTATAGTACCATATTGAGATCGAGATTCATTGTCCTGAACAAAATTATGTTCAATGCCTTCTGCCTTCCATACATTGGCATTGTAGGATTCAAAAAAGTATCCTCTGTCATCTTTAAATACGCGCGGCTCATAAATGTAGAGTCCAACAAAATCAGTTTTTATTATGCCCATTTTAAATACTTAATTTTTAGCTCTAAAATATATACTAATGGGAACACCTTCAAAATCAAAGTGCTTGCGCATTTTATTTCTTAAAAAATTCTTGTAATTATCTTTCACATGATCTGGATAATTACAAAAGAATGCGAAAGCAGGGTAGTAAACGGGAAGTTGTGTAATGTATTTTATCTTAATAAATTTACCTCTGTGAGAAGGCGGTGGTGTTTTTTCAATTTCACCTTGCATAATTTCGTTCAATACTGAAGTCGTAATTTTTCTTTTTCTGTTTTCATTAACTTTCAAAGCTAAATCTAAAGCTCTGCTGATTCTGGTTTTTTCTAAAGCACTGATAAATACGACGGGCACATCATTGAATGGCGCTAACTTAGATAATATCTTTTCTTCTAAATCTCTAGCAGTATTAGTTTCCTTATCTTTTATCAAATCCCATTTGTTCACCAAGATAACTACCCCTTTATTCCGCTTAGCGGCTAAAGAAAAAATAGCTAAATCTTGTGCCTCAACACCAGTTTGTGCATCAATCATCACCATGGCCACGTCAGCTTCTTCAATCGATCTAATGGCACGCAGTACAGAATAGAATTCTAAATTTTCATGAACCTTATTTTTCTTCCTTATGCCGGCAGTATCTATGAGGTAAAATTCCTTGCCAAATTTATTGTAATAACTATTGACACTGTCTCTTGTTGTACCCGCGATATTGGTAACGATATTTCTTTCTTCACCTAAAAAAGCATTCGTCAAAGATGACTTCCCCACATTCGGCTGACCTACAATCGCAATTTTTGGCACATCTTTTTTCATCCCATCATTATCATCTGGCGGTAAAGATTCTACTATAGCATCCAAAAGATCTCCCGTGCCGCTACCACTTATGGCAGCGATGAAAAATGTATTTTCAAAACCTAAACTCCAAAATTCATTGGCCTGAAGCATGCGGGTATTGTTGTCAACTTTATTAACCGCAATAAAAACTTTTTTAGATTGGCGTCTTAGAATGTTTGCCATCTCCTCATCGAGGTCAGTAATGCCTGTGGTAACATCTACCGTAAAAATGATGATTTCTGCCTCCTCCATAGCAATGTGGACCTGCTCTCTGATGGCCTTTTCAAAAACATCATCGCTGTTTTTGACAAAGCCACCTGTATCTATCACAGTAAATTCTCTGCCATTCCATTCGCAAGTTCCATAGATCCGATCTCTGGTCACTCCAGAGATGTTATCAATGATCGCTTTTTTCTCTCCAATAAGTCGGTTGAAGAGTGTCGATTTTCCTACATTAGGTCTCCCTACAATTGCAATTACTTGTGCCATATTCTTTTCCTACTGCAAATATCCAAAACTCTTAAGCAATCGGTCATCATCTCTCCACTTTTCTTTGATTTTGACAAATAATTCAAGATGTATACGCTTATCGAGAAAGTTTTCGATTTGTTTTCGGGATTCTATACCCAATTTTTTGATAGAAGAACCTTGCTTACCTATGATTATAGATTTTTGAGTGGCACGCATGACAAAGATAATAGCTCTAATGTGAACGAAAGGAGCCCCTCTTTTTTCCGATTCTTTAAATGACTCTACTATGACTTCCGTCGAATATGGAATCTCTTGATGATAGAGTTTAAGAATATTTTCTCTGATGATTTCGCTGATGAAAAACCGTTCAGATCTATCCGACAATTGGTCTTTTGGGAAATAAACAGGACCTTCAGGTAAAAGTGTTTTAATACAATTAAGCAAATTTTCTGTACCCATTTTCAGGAGTGCAGAAATGTGATGCACTTGATCAAATTTTATATCCTCAGACCATCTTTTTTCTAAAGCCTTTAAAGTATCTGGATCAGAGGTGTCTACTTTATTTATTATTAAAATTTTAGGAACCTTCGCATTTTTGATTTTATCCAGTACTTTTTCTTCTCCCGTAAATTCATCTCCCGGTTCTGTTACAAAAAGCACAACGTCAGCATCTTCAAAAATTGAAAACGCCGCATCGTTCATCGCTTTCTGCATTTTATAATGCGGGTCAGAAATTACACCGGGTGTATCAGAAAAGATAATCTGAAAATTGTCATCACTCAAGATACCTAAAATTCTGTGACGTGTCGTCTGTGGTTTGTTGGTGATGATAGCCATTTTTTCACCGACAAAAGCATTCATCAATGTGGACTTGCCTACATTAGGTCTGCCAATTATGTTTACATATCCTGATCTGTGCTTTTCCAAATTAATAGGTTAATTGCTTGATATTATTTTGTAATATTTCTGAAATTTCTAAAAATGTCTGTTTGGGATTTTTCCTGCGCCAATTGAGATTATTAAAGTTGTCTCCAATGTTGCAATAATATTGCAGTTTAGAATTTTCCATTTCTGTCAAGACATGATCTAAAGTATTAACGATTACAATCCAACCACCGTCATCCTTAATATCATCCCACCATTCTTCATAATAGCTATTGTCCTCTCCATGAAAATTAAGCACATTTTCCGTAATCAAAATAAATTTATTGATATCTCTTTTTATAAGCGCATCAGCCAAATGTCTTTTTAAAAACATTGAGTCATTGTGCAGGCAATCATTCCATTCACCTATTAATTCAATAATGGCAAAAGATTCTTCATAATCCACAAATATATTTTTCGCGTAAAGCGTAGGAGAACCTATCGAATCCCATTGCGGGTGTATAAAATAATTATAAATTTTATTGCGGAAAGTGAATTCATCATATACACGACCATAAAATGGGGACTTTTTGTCCTCAGAAGCCACATAATAGCTTCTCCATTTATAATACGGTTCGATGTCATGCATGGTGCAAATATAGCTTGTCAAAAACTTTAATGCACACAATCTAATAAAAGGACTCAAATTAGTGTCAATGAATATCAAATTGTAACTTTATGGCTATGGGAATTGATGTTTTTCAAGCACTAGAGTGGGGCGCAGTAGTAATGGGCGTTATATACATTTACTTACTTATCCAAGAAAATATTTGGTGCTGGTTCTTTGGTATCGTATCCTCAGTGTGTTTTATTTTTTTAATGTACAATAAACAATTGTATTCAGAATCCATTTTGTATGGTTTCTATGTTTTTGTTGGATTTTATGGCTGGTTTAAATGGTCTAAAAAAGATGCAGACAAAGTCGTAATAAGTGAAGCTTCTCCTAAAATGATTTTTGGTATTTTGCTCTTAGGCATAATTTCTAGTTTTGCAGTTGGCTCTTTTTTTGACGCAAAGACTGATGCGGCACGACCTTTTGCAGATGCCACAACCTCTGTCTTTAGTGTTCTTGCCAGTTTTATGGAAGCTTACAAATGGTTGTCTTCCTGGATATTTTGGATTGTGATTAATTTTTGCTCAATTTGGTTATACTTTGATCGTGCATTAAATATATCTAGCATGTTGATGGTCATATATTTTTTACTCTCAATATTTGGCTATATGCATTGGCGAAAGTCTATGCACGATCCAGAAAAATTACCCATAAATTGAATATCTTAATCACGGGTCCTGAAAGTTCTGGTAAAACTATACTTTCAAAGCAATTGTCGCATCAATTTAATGTGCCATTTATTGAAGAGTACGCAAGAACTTATTTAGAAATTAATGGGCCACAATATAAATATGCTGACCTTTTGCGCATTGCCAAGGGTCATAAAAAACAAACAAAAGCCAAAAGCTCCCTCCATGCAAAACATTTGATTTTTGATACCTATTTACTTAATATTAAAATTTGGTCTCAAGTTAAGTTTGGTAACTGTCATCAATGGATATTAGAGGAATTGGAAAAAGTAAAGTGGGATTGTGTGTTATTACTAAAACCAACAATTAAATGGGAGCCAGGCCCCTTTAGGGAAAGCCAGCATACCAGAAATTGCTTATTCAATATTTTCGAAAAAGAACTACAAAGTCTTGAGCAAGCCTATTACATTATTGATAAAATAGATGAATTAAGATATTTTCAAGCAAAATCAATATGTAGACGTTATTTGCGTTAATATTCATATTGCGCACAGTCAGCTGACATATCAGTGCATTTTAAACAGTAATTTGGCTAAACACTTAGGCTTTCAATGACGATCTTAACAAATTTGATTAATTTTACATGTGTAGGGGTGCTTCCTCTTGAGGAAAGCTGAGATTATACCCATTGAACCTGCCTGGATAATGCCAGGAAGGGAACGGCATCTAATCTTTGATTACTACTTTGTAATCTATCCTCTCGCATATTCATATAAAAAATACCTTTTATGAGATTATTAATCTTAGTGATTTTGTTATTTATGGCTGTTGCCAATGGCTTTGCGCAAATATCTGTCTCTGGTATTGTGACCAATACTTCAGGTGAGCCATTAATCGGTGCATCCGTGTTTTTTATCGGTGAAGATAAAGCCACTATTACCGATGAACAAGGACGGTTTGAATTGTCCGACATTGAAGAAGGGGAGTACGAAATGAAAGTGACTTATGTCGGATACAAAGGATATTCTGAATTGCTTTTAATAGATCAAAGTGGCACATTAGATATCGTTTTACCCGGTACTATTTTTCAAATTGACGAAATAGAAATTACCTCTAATTATCTCAAAGAAGATGCACCTTATTCTTATAGTGAGATGGATAAAGAACGTCTCGACCTTAAAGATTTGGGACAGGATATTCCAATTCTTTTAGAGCACACGCCTTCGATGGTTGTTACTTCAGATGCAGGTGCAGGTATCGGATACACAAACATGAGGATAAGAGGCTCAGATGCGACTAGAATTAATGTTACTGTAAATGGAGTGCCCTTAAATGACTCTGAAAGCCATGGGGTGTTTTGGGTAAATATGCCAGATTTTAGTTCATCTGTTGAGAGTCTACAAATTCAACGTGGTGTTGGACCCTCTACTATGGGAGCAGGAGCGTTTGGCGCAACAGTTGGATTAAACACAAATAAAATAAATCAAAATTCATTTATAAAATTTGATGGTACTTACGGATCTTTCAATACCAGAAAATACAGTATAGGCGTAGGTACAGGTTTGATGAATGATACCTATACAATTGAAGGGAGATATTCTACAATTAAATCTGATGGCTATGTAGATAGAGCGAGCTCTGATTTGACATCATGGTATATTACTGCCGCACGTATTGGACAAAAGCACTCTTTGAGATTTAATGCTTTTTCTGGAGAAGAACGCACTTATCAAAGTTGGTATGGTGTACCAGAAGCATTATTAGAAACTGATCGCACATTCAATTTTTATACTTATGATAATCAAGTAGATAATTATGTCCAATCACATTACCAACTCATCTATCAAGTACAACCCATTGAACGTTTAAAATTAAATACAACCTTGCATTACACTAAAGGAGGAGGTTTTTTCGAAAGCTTAAAAGAAGACGAAGATTTAGCCGATTACCGTTTAGGAGGTGTGCTTAAAGATACAATGGATAATATCGTTGTTAACTCTGATCTTGTACGTAGAAAATGGTTAAGAAATAACTTTTTTGGAGGCATTGTGGATATGAAATATGATTTAAGTTCTAAGCTAAATCTCCATTTAGGAGGTGGTTTTAATAGGTATGATGGAGAACATGTAGGAAATGTCATTTTTGTAGAAGGCGTAAGTGTTCTCAATACTTTATTTCCTTATTACTCTAGCAATTCTATTAAAGACGATGGAAATATTTACCTCAAAGCGGATGCTAAAGTGACACCTAAGATTGAGCTTTTTGGAGACTTACAATTGCGTACCATAAGGTATACGGCAGATGGTTCAGACGATGGTGATCCAGTTGGTGTCAACAGTGTAAATATTGATGCCTCTTATAATTTTTTCAATCCTAAGTTTGGAATAAACTATCGTTTAAATGAAAATAATAGCATCTATGCATCCTATGCAAGAGCGAATAGGGAACCCGTCCGTTCTGATTTTATTGATGCCGTGGGAACTGCAATACCAAAAGCTGAAGGCCTGAATGATATTGAATTAGGTTTAAGAAGGAAGGGGGCAAAATTGGCATTGAATGCTAACCTCTATTACATGAGGTATCAAGATCAATTAGTAGTCACAGGAGCAGTTAATGACGTCGGTGCGGCCGTAAGAGTTAATGTTGATGAAAGCTACAGGTTGGGATTAGAATTGGATGCCAGCTATATGTTTTCGGATAAATTGTTTTGGACACCTAATGTAACTATCAGTAGAAATAAGATTAAAGAATTTAATGAGACGATTGTGAATTTTGATACGGGTGGGGTAGAAGAAATTGTGCACACAGATACTGATATCGCTTTTTCACCAAATGTAATTGTAGGATCAAGATTGAATTATCAATTTAATAAAAATTTTAGTGTTGATTTGTTAAGCAAATTTGTAGGGCAACAATTTTTAGATAATACAAGTAACGAAAACAAGGCCATTGATCCTTATGCAATCAATGACCTTGTTTTAACATATAACCTGTCCTCTGAATTTATTCAGAATATAGACTTTAAATTGTCTATCAATAATATTCTTAATACAACATATGAATCTAATGGGTATACTTTTAGTTACATCGCCGGTGGGCTCATTGAAGAAAATTTCTTTTATCCGCAAGCGGGTATCAATTTTCTTTTAGGGGCCTCCGTGACATTTTAAAAAATTGCAATCTAGGAATTCGAGGTATTGGGAAAACAGAACAAAAAATGACGCCTAGTTGTCATTCCATTTTAATGTTCAATGACATTGAAAGCTAAGCTATATTCCCTAAGATACTCTAAGATACCTTGACTCCTCGACCCCCGATACCTTTTTCTTAAAAGTTATAGGTAGCTTGAATCCAATAGTCTATGAATCTATTTTCGATGAATTGGACATCACTATCTATAACATATAACAACTGAATGCCTATTTTCCAAGGGCCATATCCAGAAACATAGCCCCCTCCAATCAATGGTGTACCTAATGTGACATTATCGCTGTTAGGGCCAGAATATGTATTGTTATCATACTCTGCTTGTAAATAGAATTGCTCTGCTATTTTAAATCGTCCAAAAATGGCAGGTCCATAAATAAAATAGTCATTGTCTCTGCCCACTTGATTTAAGCTAAAAAGTCGAGCACCTAACCCAGCTGCCAATCGCTCTGTAAACTTATAGCCTATCCCCGGCTTAGCAGAAATACTCAAACCACCATTGAAGAATATATTTCCTATCATAATATCTCCAAAAAGTCGGTCTTTAAATCCTATCGTCTCAGTATCTGTATCTCTGCTTCTAGATGATCTCGTGTTTCTATCTGAGTCTCTACTTGTTCTTGACCTTCTCTGCGCATCAGCTTCCATGGCTATTGTAGCAAAAAAAAGGGTCAAAAGTGCTATTGAAAAATATTTTTTTAACATACCTATTTAATTTTGAATGCAAAATCGAAAAAATAGTCTAATTGGTAAAATGTCTTACAATTTTTTAACGCCAATTAAAATAAAATCATGCCTATAGCACGCATTTGTGTTATCTTTATGACAATATTAAGAATAACCCTCGTCAAACTTGGAACAAAATTTGTCAGAGAATTGACGAAACCTATACCCACCCTTTTTCAACAACCTTAATTATTTAACGGATACTTGGTTAAACGTCCTGGATTTATTGGTGTTTTGCCTGAGAATGAAAAATAAACCTATGAGATACTTTATGTACTCTAGATTGTGGGCTGCAATATTTTGCATGTTTTCTGTCTATGCTCTGAGTGGTCAAATTGATATTTTGGATAAATACAATTGTAACACTTGGGTCCAACCTTCTAATGACTTGTGTGAAGATGCAATTGAAATAACTACCGCTTCTGTAAATGCAGTAACCTGTTGTGGCGCTATCGAAAATAATATTGATCACTGTGGAAATATGGAAACCGGTATTTGGTATCTGTATAATCAAACAGGTGGTGGCTCAGTCATCACCGTAACTAACATTGATGCTACTGGTCCTATAAATGTGGAAATATTTAAAGGCAATTGTAGCGGATTAGAATTAGAGGCTTTTTCAAATTGTGCTCAATTCGAAACTTTTACCACAACTGTTCCAAACTGTAATGGACAAATATTAATACACATCGCAACGAAAAGAGAAGGTTGTGGTGCTTTCAACATAAAAATTACAGATGTCGCAGGTTGTGGCGCTGCAGAAGAATGTGAAGATATAGAAACAGCCGATTATTTGTATCCTACCTCAGATGCTGGTGAAGATTGTATTAGTTCTTGTTTAGATTTTTCTTGTACAAGTACTTGTGTGGATGAGGGGGTATGGTTTAGAGTAGACTCTGATGAGTTTGCAACTTTGCTCAATTTTGAAATTAGCAATAACGACTTTGAGCCATTGATTTCAGTAAGCACAACTGGTGCGACTGTTAATTGTACAGATGTTGATAGGTTGGTTATTTGTCAACCTTTTGTTGATGGTGTTTTAGAATTAGATGCCGCTCCAGATAATGTCTACTATATCGAAATTTCTTCCGCAGATGGATCTGTGGGAACTTTTGATTTTTGTGTCTCTGCTTTGAGTGCGCCAATCAGCTGTGCAGAAACATCGCTTACAATGGCACGACCAGAAAATCCAGGTGCAGACCCCAATGGTCCTTATTGCCCAGGAGAAACGGTAAGATTTTGTTATGAAATAACTTTTACTTCTGGACCTCAGAGTTCAGGCAACAACTGCCAATATTTACAAGGAATAGTACCTGTTCTAGGAGGTGGATGGGATCTAAATGTTAGTAGTTTAGATTTTCAAGCCCCTGGTGGATGGAATTGGTTTGCAGAAGGTCAAGTGGATTATAATTTAGAAAGTCCTGTACTTGCTCCAGCGGTGAATCCAGATGGTAATTTGGCATTGGAATATGGCCCAGGAGGCCTCAGCGAAGGTGATCTTTTGCCAGGTGGCTGGTGGGTTGTATCTACAGGAACAGCACCTCTTTGTTTTCCAGATGGTGATCCTGATAATTCTTTTGGTTTGCCTATTGGATGTGAAACTAGCGTGACAATAACACATTGTTTTGATCTGACCACAAAATCAGTGGCTGATATATCTGATTGTTCTGATGAGTTTTCGAGGGACTGTAGTGTAAGTATATTTTCTTTTGCAGATGGGGAAACGGGGTGTTGGTATGCTGTGGCATGTTCTGCGGATGTTCCTGTCACGTTTAAATCAACTTTAGATTGTAGCAATCTTTATGATATATCTGCAAGTGATGCAGAAATCTGTTCAGGTGAATTTGTTGATATTCCTGTCGAAATTATTGGTGGTTTTGAAGTGCCAATTGAAGTGAAAGTTATAAGCGCCAGTAATGTCTCTGGTGCTAATGATTGGATTTTTGAAACTGGTAAAGGTATTATTCCTGATCAAATAATTAATACGGGAACTAATATTGAAACAGTTGTTTATGAAGCTACAATAAATACAGGTTCTGCATGTGTAGCACCTGTCATTCAATTTGAAGTCAAAGTACATCCTCAGTTAGAAATTGATGTTGTCACGCCGGTTGATATTTGTCAAGGTACGGCAGAGACTTTAACTGCACCACTTGGCTACGATACGTACCAGTGGTATGATGTGACAAACCAATTATTAGGAGAAGAAAATACAATTCAAGTTGATACAGGAGGTATCTATATTTTGGTTGTGACCGAAGGTATTTGCGCAGCAAAAGAAGAGATTACAGTAAATGCATCTGAGCCTTACACGATAGATGTGCTTTTAGATCAAGATCAAGAATTCTGTACAAATAATGACGGTACACTCTCTACAACTTTTGATCTGACAAGTTTGCAAGATGCCGGTGTCACAGGCCAATGGTTTAATGGCGTAACAGCTATTCCAATTGATGATCCTACAAATGTGGATTTTACAATTTATGATGAACCTGGTATTGATGGAACTGTAATAACATATAACTTTGAAACAAATAATGCAGCGGTGCCGTGTGAAAATATAACAGTCTCATTTTCTGCAACCTTAAATGCTTGTGCCTGCCCAGAATTTGATGCGCTGCCAATAAATGATCAATGTGCAGAAGGTCAAGTTATTGATTTGGCAAACTTTTATTCAAGTTCAATGCTTGGCGTTTGGTCAATAAGCAATGCGCCTGGTTCGACAAATATTACATTAATTGATGAAGTCGTCACAGTAAATGAAGATGCTGATGCTGGTGAATATACTTTGACGTACAGCATTGATGACCCTAGCTTAGGACCACTTTGTGAAACCTCTTGGGATATAACAATGAACGTGGGCGCTAGTGCTGTTGCGGATATCATTACAGCAGTAAATGCCTGTAATGCGGATACGGGATTGGATCCTGTTGTCGTTGATTTAGATGATATGTTTCTATCTGGTGCGGCAGGTATTTGGACTACTCAAGAAACAGCAGTATCTATCAATAGTGACAACGAAGTTTCTTTCGTTGGAATTACACCAGGAGATCTTACATTCACGTATACAACAAATACCGCTACTGATCCATGTCAAAATAATACCTATGACTTGATAGTTTCAGTCATAGATTGCGAATGTGAGGCCTTGGATTTAGATCCAATGCAAGATGTTTGTCAGGGCGATTTAGTATTTGCATTAAACGATCTAATCGTGGATGCAGGAAATGGAGTTTGGACTATAAGTAGCATTATTGCTACTGATTTGCCAACCATAGAAAATAACGAAAGACTTGTGTTTACAGAAACAAACGATGCTGTAGAATATACACTAAGTTATACTTTGATATCTACAACATTGCCTCCAGCTTGCGCAACATCTGTCGATTTTAATTTTAATATTATTGAGGCACCGCAGTCGGATATTACGCTAGCTTCAGCCGTATGTAATTTAGATACAGGTGGCGATCCAGACTTTTTAGATCTTGATGATTTATTTGTTTCTGGCTCAACAGGCGATTGGTCAACTACAGAAACAAGTTTGTCAATTGATGGAGATAATATTGTATCTTTTAATGGACTTGCACCTGGAGAATATAATTTCCTTTTTACAACAAACGATGCTGTAGCGCCATGTGAAAATGTAGGATATGCTGTTGTTGTAACGGTTCAAGATTGTTCTTGTCCATCTCTCGTTTTAGGGCAACAAGATGATGTTTGTCTTGAAAATATAGATATAGACTTAGCCACTTTAATTGTGGATGCAGATCCGGGAGATTGGTCGATAAGTGGAGCGGGAGCTAACCCTCCAGTATTAGATTTAGCTGCAGGATTAATGCAGATTTCTGAGAGTACAACTCCAGGAGAATATATTTTAACTTATACTCTAAATGGCACAAATATTCCGCCGAGTTGCGGAGTTGAAGATCAAGTCATTTTCAATGTGGTGAGTCCACCTGTTGCTGAAATTATAACATCAACCAATGTATGTAATGCGCTTACAGGAAACTTACCTAATACTTTAGATTTAGATACGCTATTTATTTCAGGTGCCGTTGGGCAATGGACTTTCGTAAACCCAGAATTAAATTTAGATGGTGACAATGTCGTTGACTTTATTGATGTTCCTGTAGGAAGTTACGAATTATATTACACAACAGCTGCTGCTGAAATGCCATGTAGCGAAGTGACATATACACTTACCGTTAATGTAAGTGATTGCGCTTGTCCACTTCTAACTGTAGCACCAATTGCAGATTTATGTATAGCAGATTTAGATATTGAGTTGACAAATATATTAACCGCACCTAGTGCTGGAACATGGGAAATAGCTGGTCAAGATGTATCATCTCTTTCTATTGAAAATAATGAAACTCTAGCCTTGAATGCCGCTACTGCAGAAGGTAATTATGTATTGACTTACACTTTAAATGACGCCGCAAGTGTCCCTCAAGGATGTGCTTTTGATGTTTCTGTGAGTTTTGATTTATTTGCGCCACCATCTGCAGAAATTATTCCCACTGCGTTGGCTTGTAATTTGACAGGGGGAGCAGTCCCTACAAATATTAATTTGAACGAAATGTTTGTTTCTGGATCTACCGGATCTTGGACAACTCTCGAAACAGGCATAACTATCGATATTAACAATGGTGTTAATTTTGAAGGGTTAACGCCTGGAGAATATACTTTTACGTATTCAACAGATATCGCACAACAACCTTGTGTTGATCAAGATTATGAATTAGTAGTTACGGTTGCTGATTGTTCTTGTCCTCCTATTGCATTGAACAGTGCGCCTGACATTTGTAGCGACGGCAATGCATTTGACTTGAACACTGTGGTGGTTTCTGGTGTAGGAAATGGAGAATGGACATTTGTAGATGGACCAGAAAATGTTTTAATTGATCCCAGTGGACAATTTACATATAACGGTCTTATGGGAGGAACCTATTCATTTGAATTTACTTTAACTGATGCTGTTCCAATGGGTTGTGAAAATTCTATACAGTTGGATGTGGCTGTGTTTGATCCTCCTAGTGTAAATGTTACACCAGAAATTACTGTTTGTAATCAGTTAAATGGTCCTTCACCAAGCTGTATTGATTTAAACGCTTTGGTAGCAGGTGATAGTGGTGATTGGACAGTCGCGCCGGGGTTTCAAGGTGACTTTTCAGATTTGAGTAACGTGTGCTTTGAAGGTTTAGCTCCAGGTTCACAATTTGAATTTGTTTACACAACAAATACAGCAGTGGCTCCTTGTAAAGATGTGCCAATGAGTATTCTAGTAAAAGTTACAGATTGCTCTTGCCCTAATTTAAGTTTATCGATTCCCGTTCCTATTTGTAACATGGGAGGACTAATTGATTTGAATGATCTAGAAACGGCAGAAACTACTGATGGAAATTGGAGTTTTGTTGACGGTCCAGAAACCATCACATTACCTTCTTCAGATGTTTTTGATGCTGATGGGGTAGCAACAGGAATTTATACATTCCAATTCTCGCCATCATTTACACCGGATGCAACTTGCGAGCAATTTTCAACAATTGAAGTAGAAGTATTTACCAGCTTAAGTGCAGGTATAGGTAATGTATTAAACTTTTGCTTTGGCGATACCACTTTAATAGATTTACCTTTATTATTGAATGGCGCAGATGAAGGAGGATTTTGGGATGAATTATCTCAAGTTAATTCTGAAGATGGTGCGTTTGATGCCATGGCCGGTACTTTCGATTTGTCAAATCAAATACCTGGAAGATATGTGTTTACTTATAATCATACTTCAAGTGTAATATGTCCATCGGTGCCTGCAGAAGTGCTTGTAATTATAAATAGTTTGCCATTAGCAGATGCTGGGGATGATTTTGAATTGACTTGTGCTGAAAATACAATTGAATTGGGTGGAGATGATATGGTAAATGGTCCAAGGATTGAATATTTATGGTCTGAGGAATCAGGTTTAGCTATCGCTAATCCAACTGCAGAGAAACCTATTGTTACGCAACCCGGTGTCTACACTGTTGAGGTTACAGATAACCTATTTGGCTGTAAGAGCACTGATCAAATAGTTATCTCAGAAGATGTAAATATTCCTACATTTAGAGCAGATGTTTTACCTATGGAATGTGAAGATAATGGTACTGGCGGAATAATAATTTCTAATTCAATTGGTGGAAATGGAGACTATCTCTATTCTATTGATGGCGGAGGAACTTGGGTAGACGCAACCTTATTCGATGATTTGATTCCAGGTAGTTATGATGTGATGATTCAAGATGGAAATGGATGTGAGTCTATTGTTTCTGGTTTGGTAATACCTGAACCCATTATTTTGGGTGTTGATGCCGGCGAGGATGCTGAGGTTGAATTTGGTGAAAATGAATTTACATTGCAATTAACAACTCAAGCTTCTCCAGATAATATAGAAACAGTATTTTGGACAGAAGATGGTCAAGTCATATGTGAAGGAACACATGACCAATGTTTTACAATTGATGTTGATCCAATTGAGGAGTCAAAATATTGTGTCACAGTGATTGATATTTTTGGCTGTGAAGAAACGGATTGCGTTATTTTGACGGAAGTCATAGAAACAAATGTCTATATCGCAAATGTTTTTACGCCTGGCCAAGGAGGTCTCAATAGTCAATTTTTTGTGCAAACAGATGAAAAAATTGAATTAGTTAAAGAATTTGTGATCATGGATAGATGGGGTGAAAGTATGTTTGTCGCTATTCCTAATCATGCACCTAACGATCCAGCAATGGGTTGGGATGGAACATTCAATGGTAAACTAGTAGAGCAAGGTGTTTATGTGTATTATGTTGTAGTTGAAGACGTTTTAGGTAGCACTAAAAAATTAAAAGGTGAAGTTACACTACTGAAATAATAGATTGATTAGACCAACAAAAGGGTCTTGATGTAAAAATTAAGTGGAATAAAAGAGCACCGACTCACTAAAGTCGGTGCTCTTTTAATTATAAATGAACATGTAAACAGGAAATCAACCATATATAATAAGCTTCTACCGTTAATAATTAAATAGATTCAGTATATAATTCTGTTAGTATTTACTAAAGCAGCGAATTGACCACTATTAGCATTTTAGATGTAAGGGATGGCGACTAAAATCTCTACATTTAGTGCACAATCTATTAACTAGTTATTCAGTATTTCCTTTGCACCCTTAGACTAGGTATCATTTTTGATACTCTATTTCTCATTGAGGTTGCCTGGGATAAAACGACCTTTTTATGAAAGAACTTACGCTCTTTGCTCTTTGCTGCATGTTTTCAGCAGGAAATATCTATGCCCAATGTGGATCTGCAGCTTCACTCTCAGGAAGCCTTACTGGAGAAGACAACTCCACTGGAATCAACGAATCAAATATTTGCGGATCAGAGAATGCCCTATGGTATGAGATCCAAGCCAATGGAGATGATATTTTTTCTATCGACGTATTCCCAGGAAGTCTTACTAATTATTCTGTAGAAATTTATGACGCTTGTGGAGGTAACCTCTTAGGTCAATCTAGTTGTGGCGAAACTTCAGATTTCAATTCAGGTAATATTTGTTTTCCTGATCCTAATGGATCTGTATTTGTTATGGTAGGGTCTGATCCAGTTGATGTTGGTGATTTTGACATTACAGCCAATCAAGGTGGAGGCTACACAAATGAAGTTTGTGATAATGCTGATGACACTTTAGGTGATTTAGTATGTTCTTTTGATTATACATTTCCTGGGGCATCTGATGCATGCCCAGATTTAAATGAAGCTACCTGTCTTCCCGATGACCCAGGTGTATGGTATACTTTCACAACCGATGCGTCTGTTGCAGAATTTGATTTATCTGGAACTGACTTTGAATTGTTTGAAGGGTCTTGTGGTTCATTGACATCTCTAGGTTGTACGGGAGGTATTGTTGCGGCAGATGAAACTTTGACCTATTATATTTGGGTGGGCGTTGATGCCGCGATTAGCACACCTGTACAACCAGCTAACGATTTTTGTGGTTCAGCAGTGGATGCCACTGGTGGTATCACAGGAGAAAATAATAATTGCGCTACAGCCGATGATGGATTTTGCTCGGATCAAGGTGATGCTTCAGTATGGTATTCTTATGATATAGGCTCAGGAATACTAAGTTTAGATGTTAATGTAACTGGCGTCACTATGACAAATCCAGCGGTTGCAATTTATGATGCATGTGGCGGAACATCATTGGCAGAAGATTGCTCTGGATCATTATCAACGGGTTGTTTAGCGCCTGGTACATATTATATTCAAGTATCTTCTACAGCGACAGATGCGGGGACTTTTGATTTAGCATTTGTTGAAACAGCACCAACAAATCCTAATAGTGACTGTAATACACCAGGCTCTATTTCATTGGCAGCAACTTGTGCCCCTGAACTTTTTTCAGGAGATACTTCTGGAGCTTGCCCTGAATCTTCAGATTTTGGAACAGGGTGTTCTTTTGATGAAAATCCTACAATATGGTATGAATATACACCTGATGGCGGTGCAACCTCATTCAATATTCAGAATTTAAGTTCAAATGTAGAAATGAGTGTATTTGATGCACCTTGTGGAACATCTATAACGGGATGCATAGATGGAGATACCAATGTAGCGCAACCAGGCGGTACGACATATTATATTGCCGTGACAGTAACTACTGGCGGCGGCAGTTTTGATTTTGAAATAATAGAAAACGAACCACCACCAAATGATATTTGCGCTAATGCATTTATACTGGATACCGGATTAGGTCAAAATACATGCTGCTCTATGTCTAGCTCAGGATGTGGTGATGCTGGAGTTTGGTTTGCTCTTATCGCTCCCGATGGAACAGGTTTAGTTTTTGATTTACAGAATATCTCTATTACTGGAGATATGGGAATTGAAATTTATCAAGGTGATTGTAGTGGACCTGTTGTGTATTCAGATTGCGGGGGAGGGCCATTTACTTATGAGACCCCTGCATGTGGAAATGATTTCTATGTTCACGTAACAAGTACACAAGGCGGATGTGGAGAATTTTCATTATCAGTAAGCGAAGACATTGGCTGTTCATTTGAAGAAAGCTGTGGAGGATCAGGAGCACCTGTCTTAGCACCTACTACTGATGGAGCTGCTGAATGTGTTGATGGATGCAATACTTATTCATGTGATGGAGAGTGTGAAACAAATGGAGTTTGGTTTCAAGTGGATACAGATGAATTGGCCACTTCAATGACGATACAAGTTAATGCGGCTAACCCTGCAATGGATCCTGTTATTACAGTACATCAATTGGCTTGTGGGGATGTGACATCAGCATGCAACTCAGTTGCGTCAGGTGACTTCTTAGATGTTGCCGTATCTGGTAATATCAGTTACTTTATTGAAGTCGCAGCAGCTGGTCCACCAGGTGACTTTGAATTGTGTGTCAATACAGAAGCTTCTCAAGTGGAATGTTCTACTATTACATTGACATCGATAACAAGAGAAGAGTATCCTGATGAGGACACTGATGGACCTTACTGTCCAGGAGAAACTGTAGAGTTTTGTTTTGATATTGATTTTACTGTGGATCCTATAGGTACAGGTAATAATTGCCAATGGATTCAAGGAATAATTCCAACTGTCGGTGGTGGTTGGGACTTAACTGTTAATCCCATAAATGATGGAGATGAAGGCCCAGGTGGTGCATGGATGTGGTTGCCAGAAGATGATGTGGTTTATTATCCCAATGGATCGGCTGGAAGTCCAGTTTTAGAATTAATTGACACACCGCATGGTTTAGGTTTGATGTTTGGTAGTGGCGGACTTTCGGCAGGTGACGGTTTACCAGCAGCTTGGTGGTATTCTACTGCAGGTGGGGGACCCTTCTGTACAGATGCTTCACATCCAAATACGGCATGGGGTTTACCTGCTGGTTGCGGAAGTAGTTCAAGTGTAGAAGTATGTTTTGATTTAACAGTAAGAGAAATTGATGATCCTTCTCAATGTAATGACCCTGATTTTACAGACTTGAAAGTACATTTGTTTACAATGGCAGATGGACAAACAGGATGTTGGTCTAATAATACTTGCTCAGGAGATCAACCAGCAGTATTCAATGCTTTGATGGACTGCTCTTCATTAATTGAAATTATAGCAGAAGATGCAGAAATATGTTCTGGTGAGTTTTTAAATATTTTGACCGAGACTTCTGACGGCACACCTGCAGATATAATATTAGAAGTCTTTGAAGAAGGCAACACGTCTGGTGCTGAAGGTGATGTCTTTAGTAATGGCGCAGGTACAATAAATGATCAGATTACCAATAATGGGTCTGATGTAGAAATTGTAGTTTACCATGCCTATGCTTTGAATCCTCCTTCTGTTTGTCAAGGTCCCATAAAAGAAATAACAGTTGTCGTTTATCCAGAAATAGACATTATTGTAGAAGACCCTTATTTTATCTGCTATAATATGCCTTTAGAAATTACACCTGAAGTGAGTGGAGGTAATCCTCCTTATGATTACTTATGGGAAAATGGCAGTTCAGACGCTTCAATAACATTGCCTGAAGATCCTGAGTTAAGTCCAGGGGATTATGAAATTACCTTTATGGTCACTGATCAATCAGATTGTTCTAACGAGATCGTTGTAAAATATACTATTGTAGAGCCTCTTGAACCCACGATTATTCAGAGCAATGATTTTGCTTGTAAGAATGGCATTGATGATGCTGTGACTATGAGTGTGGAGTTTGTTGATGTCGGAAATAGTCCTTACGACTTTGAATGGTCATCTGTCCCTAATGGTTTAGAATTTATCGATGATGATTTACAAGAAGTGATTATTGATGATGAAGGCTCTTCAGCAAGAACATATACTGTATTTGTAACCATAACTGATGAATACGATTGTGAGTATATTGTTGAGACAGTATTTACAATTGACAATGGACCAGATTTAGAATTTGAGTTAGAAGAATGTTTTGGATCTGGATTTGATATAATTGGCTACAACAGTAATGGCGAAGATGTTACTTTTGAAATTTATTATGATGAGGATAATAATTATTCTTTCGATCAGCAAACCATAACAGAAGCTGAATTAGTATCAACATCATTCGGTCAACAAATAAATTACTTCGCAGAAAATTCTGGTACTTATATTTTACTTGGAATTTCTTCTAATAGTTGTGCAGACTTTGTAGAATTAATTATTCCTGAAGTACCTAGTCCCATTTTTGCAATCGCACCTAATGGCCCATATTGTCAAGGTGATGCGGTTACCATAACGATCAGCAACGCAGCAGAATTTTTTGACATTGATTGGAGTACGGGTTCTGAAATGAATACAATAATAGTATCGCCTTCAGACACAACTACTTATTATGTAGAACTAGAAACAGAATTGCAATGCTTTGTTTCAGATAGTATAGTTATAAATATTGCGCCGCTTCCTGAAATCGTTTTTTCAGGATCAAGCACATTTTGCCCAGGATCAAGCACGACCTTGAATATTGAAGGACCAGCGAGTTTTTCTTATTTGTGGAATGGACCTACAGGGCAAAATATCACAACCCAAGAAGCAGTGATAGATGAAGGAGGACAGTGGAATGTCGTTGTGGTTTCTGATTCAGGATGCATGAGTAATGGATTTATTCTCGTTTCAGAAGATGGAGATTTAAGACCTACAATTATAGGTGATAATATTTGTGGTACAGGTACAGCTACACTTAATGGAGGACCAGGATTTACTTCTTATACATGGCAAAATAGTGCTGGTGATATTGTAGGCACTGGCCAAGAAATTGAAGTAGACCAAGAAGATACTTATCTTTTAACGGTAGAATTAGATGGTTGTACTGGAACGAATACCTACTCAGTAGAAATAATAGATCCATTACCGCCAGCTTTGACTGTACTAGAAACTACAGTATGTAATGTAGATGGCGCGACGCTGCCTTCTGATATCAATTTAAATGATTTCTTGACGGGTGTAGATGGGCAATGGATTAATCAAAATGGTATTCCTATTGCAGACCCAAGCTCAGTTGATTTCTTAGGTGCACAAGAGGGAACAATTGTGTTTTCATTTGAAACTGAAGGGTCATTAGCACCATGTTTTGATGAGATTTATTTCTTCGAAATAAGAATTACAGATTGCGCTTGTCCGAGCACAGAAATTAATTCACCACCAGATTTTTGTGTAGGTGACAACAGTTTTAATCTTAATTTATTACAAATAACGACAGAGCCAGGAGATTGGAAAATAAGTCCTAACTCTGCAACGATCACGAATAATAACTTAGTCACGGATCTCAATACTGCACCTGGGATTTATACATTAACTTATACGCTTTCATTAGCGGTGCCGCCAGGTTGTGAGATAGAAAGCACTGTGCAGTTTGAAGTTTTTGAAGAACCTACCGCAGATATCATTACAGCAGCAAATGTATGTAATGTTGATACGGGCAACGGGGCAGACTTTATAGATCTTGATGATCTATTTGTCTCTGGAGCAGCCGGAGAGTGGTCTAACAATGCGGGCTTTACCATAGATGCTGATAATGTAGTTTCTTTCGAAGGAGCAGATTTTGGGGTTTATAACTTTGCGTATTTTGTTGAAGACCCTAATCAAGTCTGTGATCCCACGACCTATACAGTTGTTATTACAGTGCGTGACTGTAATTGCCCTCAATTAGAAATGATGCCAATTGACGATATGTGTAGCTCTGGAGGAAGTCTCGATCTTAATGATTTTTTAATCAATCCAGAAAACGAAAGTGGATTGTGGTCAATAACTAATGGCGATCCGTCAGTGCTTATAAGTTCACAGTTCTTTTCTCAAGACGCACAAGCCGGTGATTATGAAGTAACTTTTACACTAGACAATCCCATTGGAGGACAATGTCCTTTTATGACATCTGGAACAGTAACAGTTTATGATCCGCCATCTGCACAAGTTATTGATTTTATAAGTGTATGTAATGGTATTAATATCACACCTTTTCCTGCAGAGATAGATTTAAACAGTTTGGTTGTATCAGGTACTGGAGTCTGGTCTAATGCTGACGGTACACCAGTAGACGATCCTACTTCTCAGAATTTCATTGGAATGGATCCAGGAGAAGTTGAATATATCTTTACAACTAATAATGCAGATCTCCCATGTGCAGAAATCGATTACACAGTCATGGTTGAAATAGTAAATTGCAATTGCCCCAATATCAATATTGATTTCCCTCCTTTGATTTGTAATGATTTGGGAACCTTCGATTTAGAAGATCTCAACTTGGATAATTTAGATGGGACATGGACGTCTGTAGATGCGACACCTGTAACAATAGATCAAGGATCAGTCATACAAGTACAAAACTTAGATGGCGTTTACACATTCCAGTTTACACTTAATGAACCGCCAGATGGATGCGTTGACAATACTCAAGTAGCTTTAACGGTTGGTTCAACACCTAATCCAGGTACAGGCTCAGTAACAGAATTGTGTCAAGGAGATGATCAAGTTTTACTACTAGACGGTTTGTTAACAGACGCTGATCCATTAGGTATGTGGAGTGATGTGAGTTCCCTTGCGGGGAATGCATTTAATGGGATCTCTAAAACTTTAGCAACAGTAGATTTAGAACCAGGTACATATGTTTTTGAATATGCTTTTGCAAATATCGATCCTTGCCCCAGTGTATCTACGACCGTTGAAGTCATCATCCATGCCTTGCCAGTATCTGATGCCGGAGCTGATGGCGAATTAGGATGTTTAAATGATAATGTTGACTTAGGCGGAAATAATAGTTCTACTGGACCAGATATTGAATACTTGTGGACAGAGGAGACTAATATAAACATCGCAGATAATACATCCGCACAAATCAATATTACTCAACCGGGTATATATACCTTACAAGTGAGTAATGCTACTACGGGATGTACAACAACGGATGAAGTTGTTGTAACGAGCGATGATGATATCCCCGTTTTTGTTGCAGATATTGATGACTCTCCTTGTTTCGGAGAGAATGCTGGTGCCATTATCATTGCCAGCGTTGATGGTGGTAATGGAGTCTATCAATATTCAATTGATGGAGGCTTGACCTGGTCAGCTAATAAAACTTTCAATAATCTAGAGCCAGGTACTTACACGGTAATTTTAGAAGATGGCAACGGTTGTCAATCCATGCAAGAAATCGTTATTTCAGAGCCTGGGCCATTTAGTGTGGACACTGGAGAAGACAGAGATATTGATTTTGGCAATGACATGATCACGATTCAAGTGGCTGCAACAATCGACCCTTCACAAATTTTAAATATTGTGTGGACAGAAGATGGTGAAGTCATTTGTGACGGCGGTATTCAAGAATGCCTGATCATAGATGTAAATCCAGATGGTGTAGCGGAATATTGTGCAACTATTACTGATGTCAATGGTTGTGTTGAAATGGATTGTGTTGTACTGAGAGAAAGAATTGTAAGAGACGTTTATATTCCTAATATCTTTAGTCCAGCAGCATTTGATCCAGTGAATCAACAGTTTTGCATTGATATTCTTTGTGACCTAAGAGAATATCAACTCCGCATATACGATGTGAGAGGTACTCTTGTCTTTCAGAGTCTTGATTTTAATAATTGTTGGGATGGGTACTTTGATGGTGTGAAAGCTGAAACCGGAGTCTATGTCTATCGTATGGACTTT
>ENA-ORXM01001135-ORXM01001135.1-marine-metagenome-genome-assembly--contig:-NODE-1135-length-39140-cov-4.137957_pt1 | contig 39140 bp, 27 predicted proteins | sample MGYA00237867_ERZ511480 | MGnify/ENA primary metagenome ERZ511480 (study PRJEB26309, sample SAMN06266103) | marine metagenome | isolation source: Algal blade | place: United Kingdom:Sidmouth, United... | reverse complement strand
AAATCGAGATGGTTTAGCAAAGTATAACGTTCATTCAATAGCCATCCAAGTACCGATTAAATTATTAGCTAAATCAGGAGCTAATCCTAACTCAAGAAATATTTTATCCAACGATCATATTATTGGTGTATGGGCATCTGCTAGTCGAAAAATGACTAGAGTATTAAACGATGATGGAACATCAGTTAACTCTGGTAGATGGGTACAGGTTTCTCGTTTGGGAATGCCTTTAACGAATGAAGTAGTGATTCCAATAGGAGATAAAGACCGGTGGAATGCTTCTACTCCTTACGATGCAGCAGAAGCTTCTTTTTACAAATATTTCTATAATCCTGAATTAGGATTATACATGGATGACAGCAAATTTGGTGGTGCGGTGCCTTCTTTTGAACCATTGCGCATTCAGTCTGCTTCTTTAGGGGCGTTTGATTTTAGAAATGGAGCAGATGGTCTATTTGGTCTAAAAGGGAATCCTGCTTTGAACGGAACGGCTTTAGGTGCTTTTCCAGATTTATTATTACCAGGACCAGGTTTGCCACGATCGGTAGATTTATGGCCTATTTTCCATACAGGAGCACCGAATTTAGCTCCTTATCAATTGGCAACAGGAAAAACAGCAGGTCCTTTGTCTACAGGAAAGCCGTTTATTAATAACTTCTTGCCAAATGGTGGAGATATGTTGCGTTTGAACATGGCAGTACCTGTTACGCCAAGAACAGATCCTAATTTTAGTTCATTGGGCTTGGTTCAAGCAGCTGTACTAGGATTAACAGATCCAATGTATAACGCAAGTGCTGCTTTGCAGTTTATCCCAAACATGGATGGTTTTCCAAATGGAAGACGATTAGAGGATGATGTTACTAGAATCGAAATGCAAGCAGTAGGTGGTGTTGTATTAGCCGCTGTAGGTTTGTGGTACGATGATTATGTAGTGGGTTCTTCTCCTACACCAGTAACTAATTATTTGTTGAATGTATTGAACTATTCAACAGGTGTAGAAGTAAACGACACCACCTTTAAGACAAGCTTTCCTTATGTCCAAACTCCTTGGGTAGGCAAACAATAATAAAATTATAACAATTAAGAATATGAAACAGATACTTAAAATAATGTTACTCTTGCTACCCTTGAGCTCTTTGTTCGCATCGAGTCATAGAGAGGCTCCATTGATTGCCAATGATCCACTAGCAGATAACACCGATTTATACGCTTTTAGAAGCCCAGATGATCCAAATACCATTACGATTATCGCTAATTATGTTCCTCTGCAAATACCACATGCAGGACCTAATTTTTACTCTTTTGGAGAAAATATCCGATATGAGATACACATAGACAATGATGCTACCACAGCAGGAGATGAAATTACCTACCGATTTACCTTTTCAAAAACAAATGGAGATCCAACAACTTTCTTTAATATAAGATTAGGTCAAGAGAACTTGAAGACTACTTATACGATGGAGAAGAGTACCGATGGTGGGATTACTTTTGCTACAATTATCTCTAATGGAGTTGTTCCTCCACCAAATATTGGAGATCGTTCGATCAACTCTGCTGTTGGTCTAAACAGTGATTATGCTACTTTGTTTGCTAACGCAATTACAACTGCGCCCACAGGCGAAAAAGTATTTTGCGGACCAGTGGACGACCCATTCTTTGTAGATTTGGGTGGAATTTTTGACTTGGGAGATGCTCCCAGACAATCGGGAACACCAGTAGATGCTTTGAAATGTTTAAATGTACATTCTATTGCGATTCAAGTGCCGATTAGCGATTTGCAAAAAAACGGACAATCTGTTGCTTTAGCAGCAAACATTTTGGATGACGATTACATCGTAGGTGTTTGGGCTTCGGCTAGTCGTCCAGCTATGAAGGTGTTGAATACATCAGCGGTTAATGCACCCAATATAGGCTCAACGAATTCAGGGAACTGGATTCAAGTATCTAGATTGGGAATGCCGTTGACGAACGAAGCTGTTATTCCAGTAGGAATGAAAGATTATTGGAATTCATTGACGCCTTATCAAGAATTGGCAGATACTATTTTGGATGAGTATTTTTATAATCCAGAATTGGCTTTGTATATGGACGATTCTTTGTTTGGTGGAGCAGTTCCTGCTTTTGCAGATTTGAGAGTACAACGCAACTCTTTGGCACAAACATTTGGTGGTTTTGATTTTGGTAATGGACAAGATGGCTTATTTGGTCTAAAAGGTGGTATCGCTGTAGCGGGAACTGCTTTGGATGATGCTATTTTTGGTAATTTATTATTACCAAAAGCAGGTGCACCCCGTTCAGTCGATTTATGGCCAATATTCCACACAGGAGTTCCAAACCTAGAGCCTTATCAATTAGCAACAGGAAAAACAGGAAACAATCCTTTGACTTCAGGAAAACCATTTATCAACAACTTTTTGCCAAATGGTGGAGATATGTTGCGTTTGAATATGGCAGTACCACCTACATTGAGAACAGATCCAAACTTTAGTTCTTTAGGATTGGTTCAAGCAGCAGTATTAGGTTTGACAGATCCATTGTACAACACAACTGCACTACTACAACCGATTCCAAATATGGACGGGTTTCCAAATGGAAGACGTTTAGAGGATGATGTAACAAGAATTGAACTACAAGCTGTTAGTGGTGTCGTTTTAGCTGCAATTGGTTTGTGGTACGATGATTTTAATACCGCAGGATCTCCTGTAACAGCTGACTTATTAGGTGTTTTGGGCTATGATACTGGTATTAATGCCAACGATACTACCTTTAGAACAACTTTTCCTTACGTACAAACGCCTTGGAAAGGAACAGGAAACTGTTTAGGAAAACCTTATGCTTATACACAACCTGCAATCCTTCCTGGAAGTGTGTTGGGATTAACTACTTACAACCAACAAGCGGTTGATGCTAGTGCTTATCCAAACCCATTGACAAACTCTACTGTTATTGATTTGACTTTAGAAACAGGAGCAGATGTAAGTATTCAATTGATGTCTTCTGATGGTAAAATATTAGCAACTCCAGTTTCTGGAGCTTATTCTGCTGCAGGACAACATAACATTACTATTAATACAGAAAAGCTAGCGGTTGGTATTTTCTTCGCCAAAGTAAGCTTAAAAAATGATACTGGAACAAGTGTCAAAGTACTCAAACTGATTAAGCAATAATCAATGTTTAAAATGGCAAAGCCTTCGGGCTTTGTCATTATTAAAAAAACTAAAAAAATTAAAATCAATCCATCTCGAACTACTTAAATATCAATCTATCATGAAAGCAACTTACTTAACTATACAACAAGCAACACTTCTTTTCTTTTCTATAATAATGACCTTATTGGCAAGTAGTTGTGGTGAAACAACTGGCAACGATGCTACTGCCTCAACGGCAGCTTCTACTGCTGTAGTGGATAAATTCAAACTAACTAGTTTATTAGATAGAGATAAAAACCTTTCTTACGAAGAGTTTGTAAAGATCAATGCGAAATATGAAAAACTCAAAGCTCAATATGCTAAAGACCCTTCGGATTATGCTGCCCTATTAAAATTATCTGAAATTTATATCTACGAAGCTCGTGTAACAGGAGAGCATCCTTATTATTATACCGCAGCACTACAAACCTTAGATGAAATTTTAAAGTATGATGGTCGATTGACCAAAGATCAAAAATTTACCGCCTTATTTTACAAGGCTACGGTGCAATTATCTCAACACAATTTTAACGAAGCATTGACAACAGGAAATAAAGCTTTGGCTGTTAATAATTTGAATTCTGGTATCTATGGTGTTTTAGTAGATGCGAATGTAGAGATTGGAAATTATGACCAAGCAGTACAAATGTGTGAAAAAATGATGGAAATTCGTCCAGATTTGAGGTCATATTCTCGAACGTCTTATTTGAGAGAAATATATGGCGATTTGACAGGAAGTAAGAAGGCGATGTTGATGGCAATCAATGCAGGTGCGCCTTATTCTGAATACAAATGTTGGGCAATAGTAACTTTAGGTAAAATTTATGAGGCAGAAGGTGCTTTGGATAGTGCTGCTGTTTGTTATGAATTGTCAACGCAAGAAAGAGCCAATTATCCTTTTGGAATTGCTGGAAAAGCAAGCGTTGAGGCAAAAAAAGGAAATTATGAAGCTGCGAAAAAAACGTATGATGAGGCATTAGCAATTTTACCTGAAATTGGCTTTAATATTGAACTAGCTTCTCTAATGCAGAAGGAGGGAAAAAAGGCGGAAGTGGATAAAATGATTGGAGAAATTGAGCAAATGTTCAAAGAGGACATTGAGTCTGGACATAATATGAATTTGGAATTTGCAACGTTCTTATATTCGTTTAAAAATGATTACAAAACGGCTTTGGAATATGGCTTAGAAGAACTCAAAAACCGTCCAAATAACATTGATGTCAACAAATTATTGGCTTATGTTTATTATGGCTTGGGAGATATGGAGAACGCAAAAAAGCACACAGAAACTGCCTTGAGAACAGGTAAGAAAGATGCTGATTTGATGTGTATTAATGGTTTGCTTAATAAAGATGCTGACCAAATCAAACAATCTTTTGTTTTAAATCCTTATCAAGATCATACTTTGGTAGAAGAGGGAAAGAAATATTTATAGGAGTATCAAAACACTACTTGAGGTCTCTTCAATAGAGAAGCAGCTAAGGGAATAGTACCTTTAGCTGCTTTTTGCTTTTATAGTTTGAATAACTCAACGTATTCCTCAAATAAATAAAGTTTACTTCGTTTTCCTCCCGTAATTTCTTTGATAATTCCTAGTGTTTCTAAGTTAGCAATTAATTTGTAAGCTGTTGGAGCTGACAATTGTGTTAACTCAACAGCTTTTTGATTGCCGATGATAGGATGTTGGTATAAGTAATTTATAATCAATTGAGCATCACTAATTCGACTCCCCAGGGTTTGAATTTTGCTATCAATTTCTTTTTGAAGTTTTAAAATTCCATCAAATGTTCGAATACTTTTTTGAGCTGTTTCTATAATACCCACGAGGAAAAATTTAAACCACTGTGTGATATCACTCTTCTCTCGAACGCGCATTAGGTTATCATAATAAAGCGTTCTATTTTTTTCGAAAAAATCAGATAAGTATAAAACGGGCTTTTTTAGAATGTTTTTCTCTGCTAAAAAGAGAGAAATCATTAAACGTCCAACCCTACCATTTCCATCCAAAAAAGGATGTATGGTTTCAAACTGGTAATGAATTAGAGCTATTTTTAATAAATCAGGGAATTTGTAAATTTCATTATGGGCAAAGTTTTCTAAGTCATTTAAATAATCATTAATTGAACTATGAATCGGAGGTATAAATCTGGCATCCTTGATACTAGCACCACCAATCCAGTTTTGACTTTTCCTAAATTCCCCAGGTAGTTTATTCTTTCCTCGAACTCCTTGTAACAATATTTGATGTGTCTGTCGAATTAATCTTGAAGAGAAAGGGAGTTGTCCTAACAAATTGACGCCCGAATTAAGTGCTCTTATATAGTTTTGAACTTCATCCCAATCATTTCTTTTTTCCTCTGAAATGTCTTTCTTTTCAAAAAGGGCTTCTTCTATATTTGTTTTTGTTCCTTCAATTTTACTAGATTCTGTCGCTTCTTTTAGGACATGCATACTAATAAATAAATCAATATTAGGAATGTATTCTGAATACATATCTAGGCGCCCAATTTCCCGCTCAGCTTGACTCAATAATTGGATGATATCCATATTTTGGAGTTCCCATCTTTTATTAATAAGGTTTGGTTGAAAGCTTTTATAAGTTCCTTGATTAATATAGTTGCCTGATTGAAAGTCTTTCATTAATAAAATTTGAAGTTGAATTTTAAATAAATATAACTCTTATTAAAGAAAAAGTCCAATATTTTAAATAAAGAATGCTCTTATTAAAAAAAATGGCTAATATTTTAAATAAAGAATATTTTATTAAAGAAATAAACTGGTATTTTAAATAAGAAATGTTCTTATTAAAGAAACAATTCTACAGATAAGGTAAACTAGCTGAAAACTGAGCTCCAATTTCTTTTAAATAAGCAAGCCCTTCTACCGATTCTAACATAAAAGTAGGCAAGCTATCCAAACCCATACAGCCTGCTAAAATACCAGTAGTAATTGAAGCAACAGAATCTACATCACCACCTAAATAAACTGATTTACGGAGGGCATCAAATGGAGTAGAAGCATATTTTAGTAGATACAAGACACAACCTGTTGTATATTTAGAGTCAGAAGGAACTCCATTGATTCCTGCTAAAAAGTAAGGTGCTTGAATAGGTTGAGCGCCGCAAAGTGTTTCAAGGTTTTTTTTTGTTAAATTATTATAATCGGGTAATAAATCAACCGCTTTTAAATAATGTAGATATTCCTCATTCAAGGGAATTGTTTTCATACAGTAGGCAATAATTTCCTTTGGGCTGCCTTGGCGAAGGAAAAAAAACTCGGCTGCTCTAGCAATACATTGACTCGCTAAAATGGCATTGATGTTTGGGTGTGTTGCTTTTGCATTTATAGCTGCGTAGGCATTGATTAAGTGTGGAGGAACTAAGCCAATTGGGACGGCTCGCATAGCAGGCGCATTACCTGGGTTGGGGCGATCTTTCTGAAAAGAACGAATTTCTTCTATGGTTTTTTCTCCCGAATAATACCAACTCATAGAGCCATGTCCGTTTCGACCAAAGCCTTTTTCTTGTATCCCTTTTTTATATTCTTCTTCCCATTTTTGAATGAGTAAACTTTCTGAAAAAGGAACTTTGGATACTAAAGCTTTAAAAACCCCAATGGTCATTTCTGTATCGTCTGTATAATCCCAAGCTTTGTAGTTTTGGGTAAACAGTACTTTTTGTTCTTGAGGAACTTGAATGGAAGCTCTAGCATTGACAAAACAGGAAAAATCTACCTTTTTTCGAATCCAATCTCTGTCTTGAAACTCGACGCCTGCACCAAAAGCATCTCCAATTGCAGTTCCTATTAATAGATTTTGAATATTCATAAGGCAGATCTTTGTTGAAGGATTTATTTTTCTAATTGGCTAAGTCGAATACTTTCAACTAAGACGGTTGATATAATAATAAGCCCTCCTATAATAGTGGTTAATTTAGGAACTTCTCCTAAAAGAATTAATCCGATTAAAATACCATAGATAGGTTGGGTGCAACTAATAATACTTGTCGTTATTGTTGAGAAATTTTTTAAGCTATACAGAAATAAGGTATGACCAATAGAAGTTGTTAACACAGCTAATAAAACAGTAGCAGGTAAATAAGTTATTATCATAGAATTATCAAGCAAAAAAAAGGAAGGAGACCAAAAAATAGCAATGGCCAATAATTGATAGACCATCAAAACAGAGCCGTTGTAACGCTCAATTTTAGATTTCATGGCGATGTTTCGCAAAGCATAACAAAAGGCAGATAAAACGCCAAATCCAACTGCTTTGAATTGACTATTTTGAAGATTAAAATCAGGAACTAAAAAGTAAATACCGACTAAAACTAGTACACACAAAAGGAGGTGTACTTTGAGTATTTTAGTTTTTAGAATGATAGGTTCCAAAATTGCCGTAATGGCAGGAAAGGTAAATAATGACAGCATTCCAATCGCTACATTGGATAATTGCAACGCATAAAAATAAGTTGTCCAATGCAAACCCAACAAAATACCACTAATAAGGATCGTTTTTCGATCTTGGTTTTGAAGGTGTAAATCAGCTTTTTTCCATTTGCAAAAAAGGAACAAGACCACACAGGCCAGTAAAGCTCTAAGTCCAATTGTAATGGGGCTAGGCATATCAATATACCTTCCTAGTACTCCTGAAGTACTAATAAATAGCACGGCTAAATTAAGCTCTAATAAGTTTTTGGTCAAATTTTCTTTTCCCATTCGCTAAATTTTTAAATAGACATTTGAATTATAAAATTCATTGCAACAAGGTATTAAAATTATACTTATGCCTATCATTTTACCTCATTTGTTTGACTACTTGGAAAGGGGGGCAGGAATCAATATGTAGAAGGAGTCATCAACATAGGAACTTTGTTTAGAATCATGTAGGAGTAAATTTTTTCCGTTTAATTCTCCTTTGAATTTCTTACAAGAAAGCTAGTTTTAGATTCGTAAGGAAAGTTGTTAAAGCCTTTTTATGAATCTTTAAAGAAAGGCAGATAAAAAGCGCCTACCTTTTTATCTACCCAAAGCATTTTTATTTACAAAAATGCAGATTTTACTTCATTGACTAATTTAGTTCCATCAGGATCATTCGCTGTTTTTAATTGACAAAAATCTTCTGCCCATTGAGAAGTTCTTATTCTCAAGGGAGGATGCTCATTATTAGTTACTTCTAAGATAACTTGAGCTACTTCAAGAGCAGATTGATAAACTTGCAATTCACTTTTTGAAGCTCTCTCTACATTACCTGCCATATACTTCTCAAAAACAGGCAAATATTCTCCACTTGATAATTGCCCATTTACGCTTGTTTTATCAACAGCTGAACTCATAAATTCAGTGCTAATACCTCCAGGTTCTACCATAGAGAATTTGATGTTGAAAGCATCACTAACATAACTTGCCAAACTTTCAGTATAACCTTCTACAGCAAATTTCGCTGCACAGTAAAATTCATTAAAAGGTTGCCCTACTAGTCCTCCAACAGAAGTAATATTGATGATATGTCCAGAACGTTGCTTACGCATAATGGGCAGAACTGCTTTGATACAACGAACGACACCTAGGTAATTAACGTCTGTGACCCAATTCATTTCTTCCTCACTTGTCTGCTCTGTCGTTTTCCCAAAACCTGCACCTGCATTATTGATTAGAACATCAATTTTTTTATCCTTTTTGATAATGACATCAACAGCATCAGCAATCGTTTGTGCTTTGGTAACATCAACAGGGAGGATTTCTATATCTAAATTTTCTGCCTTTATCTTTTCTTGTAAAGCTGTGCTTTTTTCTGTGTTACGCATGGTTGCGTATACTTTGTAGCCACTTCGAGCTAATAAAATAGAACTCTCAAATCCAACTCCTGTGGAGGTTCCTGTAATTAAGACATTTTTTTTCATTGTAATTTGTTTTTAAAATTGGAGTGAATGTTCATTCCAAGTGTAAGGTAAATTTTTTTTATTCTTTTATAGCATCCCAAACCATCTTAAGTTGATTTTTTAGAGAAGCTTGTTTTTTAGAAGAAGTAGAACTCAGATACCATTTGACAAAAGACAGAATAGCACCGCCTAAAAACTGCAAGAGCTCTTCTAACTCAATAGCTTTAATAATTCGTTGTTGTTGTCCTGCTTGAAGTGTTTTAATAACAGGTTCTATGGTTTGATAACCAATGTTTTTACTATCCATTGTAATCATAGGGGAACCTTGTAGTTGTTCCATAAATTGGTAATAGGCAGGATTAGCAATATAGAATTTAATGACAGCCATATAGTAGATCTCGAACTGCGTTTTTACAGGTTGTTCAAGATCTGTTGGTGCAAAAATAGCAGCTTCTTTTTGTTTTATATCGACATAAATGGCATTTATTAAAATTTCTTTGTTAGCAAAATAGTTATAAATTGTACCCATTCCAGTTTTTGCTGATTTGGCAATAGCAGACATAGGAGTAGCATGTATTCCATTGTTTGCTAATAAGGTTACGCCAGCTTTTAATATGTTTTCCTTTTTTGTCATAATGCAAAGATAAGGATTGGAATGAATATTCCAAGCAGTGTAGTTTGTTTTTTTATAAACGAACAAAATAATTTATGGATAAATTAGGTTTTGAGTTAATAAGTACCTACTTAATTCTATTCCTTTTGGACTTGCTTAATAGGTCAAGTTTTTCTAAAATGATTTTTTAACAGAACCCAAATATTGGGTAAGTATATCGTTAGAATCGATCGGAATATTGACTAAATAAATGTTATTTAATATGCTACTTATTTTAATGTAAAAGATTGTATCTAGTTAAAACACAAATAAATAGCTCCATTTTGATGCCTTTACCTTAGATTTGTAACATTTTAGACGCTCTTTGTATCATTAGTTATTGAATTTTAAAACTTTATAGTACTTTTACTAACATAAAAACTCCCATTATTTATTTTAAAACACAAAAAAAATAAAAAAATATACCTCATGTCCCAACAACACCTCTACCTCGTCCTATGCCTAATGGCATTATGTACACAGCTGAGTTATTCCCAACTAACAGTGAGTTCAGGAGCCTCCTCTGCAGATATTCAAGTTTGTATAGATACCCAAACCGTAGATATTACTCTATCGGCAAATGCAACCATTACAGGAAACTCTATAAACATTCTTTTACCTCCAGGAGTTAGTTATGCTGCTAGCTCATTAGTACTAATATCCAACCCCGCAGGAATTTCTATCACAGAATCCAATATTTCTAATCGCCGACAACCCTCTTTTACATTTTCGGGAACCATGAATAGTGGAGACGTTTGTGTTTTTAGAATTGGTCGATTTGCAGATTGTCGAACAATTGAATACAGAGATCAAGGAAATACCTTGGTTGATTCAGTTTTTGTCACGTATAATAACCCTACTATTGTAACTTCTAATAACCTTAGTAATGTTAACTCCACAGTTATTCCTTTTGGATTAAACGAAGCATTAGTTTCGTTAAGCGGAAATGGCGTTGGTGGTTCTATTGCAAGTGTTCAAGGACACCCAGGAGATATTCTTACTCGCGATATTTTTATTACAAATGGTGGTTTAGGCTGTGTGCAAGTAGTTGAATTTTATATTGTTGATGCAGCCTCAGGTATTCAAATCAACCAAATTGCAGTGACAGGAGTGACAGGAACTCCAGGAAACAACCCTCCAGCGCTTCCTATTGTCGTAACACCACATAGTATAAATGGAGATACTTCCTTTTACACACTAGATGTAGAAGCACTTCATGGTATTGGCGCAGTGTTGTGCAATGGAGAACGAATTAACATAGAAGAAACCGTTGAAGTTATCAATTGTTTTTCTAATCCAGGAGATGGAGAAACGCGGTATGGAACTTACTGGGAATGTATTATAAGGTGTCAACCTATTAATACAACGACTGCTAATGTATCTATTCCTCCAGGAGTTCCCAATCTTGTATTTTCTAACGAATCAACGAATGATCGTCCAGATTGTTTTGACGGTCAAACCTTCACCAAAACGTTTAGAGTAACGAACAATGGAACTGTAAATGCACTTAATGTTAATTTTGCTATAGAAGTAAGAGCAGTAGGAGCTAGTTCAACCGTCTTATTAGCAAACACTTCCACGATTACACTTTCTACAGGAGGTGGACCAAATCCAATTGTGCCAAGTCCCTTTGGACCCAAGAAAGCAAGCTATACGGTAGACTCAATCCCTGCGGGAACATATATTGAGATACAGGTAGATGTAGAACATCTTTGTCCAACTACCTGTGGACGTTATCTTTATGATGGTTATAGACTTGAAGATATTGATTATGAAGATCCTTGTAGTATTAATTACACAACACCTGATGCAAGTTTTACAGCTAATAGAGAATTTAATGCGATTAACCCTTTAGAAAATAATTTCCCTGCTATTGCAGATGGACAGACTAGGACATTTACCTCTACTATTGCAAGTGTAAGAGGTCTCTCTGCTACTACTACACTATTTTGGGAGGTTATTCTGCCTCCTTGTGGGGTTGTTTTTAATAATAATCCTAGTGATATTGATTGGGGAGGAATAGCTCCAACTGCTGTTACGACTTCAGGAGATACCGTTAGAGCAGCCTTTACTGTTGTGAATGGTAATCAATATAATAATGTTCCTTTTAATATTGTATTAGAAGGTGTTTGTGGAAGTTGTGGTGCCAGTCAAAGCATCAGCAAACGGTTACTAGTCAACCCTTGTCCTAGTAATACGGGACATTGTCAAATTTGCCTTTATGAGGTCACAGAAGGGCTAACCGTGGAACAATGTAATATAGGAGGAGCTTGTGCAGGATCTGCTGTGACTGGATTTCAGTTTGTTCGGACCAATTTAGGGCTACCAGATAATAACAATGACCGTCTTGCAGATGCTTCGGGAACATTGAACTTAAATACAATTGACCGATCTAGATTTATTGTTTTTGATACGGCTCAAGCAACAATGAATGTCTCTATTTCGATAGATACAGGAAGTCCAGTATTAGATCAAGCTTATGGTGAATTTACGATAGATGACCACTGGACCTTTTTAGATGCTTCTATTGAGGTATTTGATGCTAGCACAGGAACTTCGTTTACCTGTACAGGAGCAACAGCTACTTCAACGCTTTCAGGAACTAAACGAACTTATACTCTTGATGTTAGTCCAAATACACTAGGAGCAACTTGTGCTAGTATGAGTGGTTTTGTTTTTGAAGATGGAGATAGTGTTATCGTTCGTGCCAATTTGGTTAATATGCTAAATGGTACAGATATTTTTAGTGGAATTGTTTATCCTGTTAACTTTTATGTTTCAGAGGTTCCAAATCCTGTCGGAGCTCAAAGACTTTTTTGTGGTTCTAATGCCTATTCTGAAATTTATACTATTTTCAACATTAATGCTGGTCTTGATATTGCAGGAATTGGAACGTTTAATTCTTGTGGAACAAGACAAATCGATTTAGAGTTTGAAGCTACAACAGGTAATAACATACAGAACTTTAATATATTCCCGAACGAATGGAGACCAATTGCTTATCCAGATACGGTTAGGATGGTAATGCCAACAGGCTATACTTATATTAGTGCAAGATTATCTAGTTTTATTGGCGTACCCAATAATATTGCAATTGAACCACTAAATCCTAATGCAGATACTCTTGTTTTTGTAGTTGGGCAACTTTATCAACTTGGAGGCATTCCTTCAAACCCTGTTCAAGAGGGGATTCCAGATGGGATTGATCGATCAGAAGTACAAGTATTTATTCAGGCTACTTGTGCAACACCTTCCAATACCAATGAACCCATTACAATGATAATGGATGCTTTTCATCCACTTCCTCAACTCCAAACCTTAGAATTATTAGATACTAGTCTTACAGAGACTAATTTAAACTGGAATAAGCCAGATATTTCTCTTACAAATGTTTCTAGTCAAACGGCAGAGGGAGTCGGAACCACCCTAGAATGGATCATCCGTGTTAATAATATCACAAGCAATTCTGATGCAGCCAATATGTTTTTGAGCGCAGCTATTCCTTCAGGAAATGTGAACATTATAAATATTGAACATATTGCAACAAATGGAACGGCAGTAGTACCAACAGCTTTAACGCTGGTCAATAATATTTGGGAATTTGGAGCAGTAGATCGAATTGATTTTCATGATTTTAGAATAACGGCGAGCTACACACAGTGTTTGCCAGATACTTTATTTATGTTAGCGGGCTTTGATTGTCCAGCTTATCCAACTAGTTTATCTGCTTACAATAGTATTTGTGAGTTAGATAGCCTACCATTATATACAGATCCTAAAGATGCAACCTTACAGCTGAATCCTGTTGTGACTGGTGTAACAGATGATATTTGTGATACATTGAGTTATTCTTTTACATTGAATAGTGCAGATCTAGCAAATGTACTTAATCCATTCTTAGACATAACACTTCCACAAGGGATTATTTTATTGGGAGATCCAACAATAGAATACCCATTGGGGACAGCCCCTAGAATTTTTACAATTAGTCCTGTAGGTCAATCTTTGACGATTGATTTAGCTGCTGCAGATGCTCAAAATCCAGGGACACACGATATCGCAGCCAATGGCTTATTGGGAACAAGAGAAGCCAATAATGCGAATGAGCGCCAAGCAGTGATTACACTTACATTTAGGACAAATTGTGATTTCCAATCTGGATCAAGTTTTTATTTACGTCCTAGAGGAACCTCTCCTTGTGGAAGTTCAGCTGGAGGTAGTAATTTAACTTCTTTCGAACCTCCAATTTTAATTGCAGGACTTACCCCTCCTTATAATGTTTCTACAGACATAAATCTTGTTGGAAATCCAACAGCAACCGTTTGTGCCGATACGGTTAAGAATGTTGTTATAGAAATGATTCCTGATGCTCCTTCAACAGGTCGTGATACTGGCTTTTTTGACCTTCCAGAAAATGTTGTTTATGCAGGTAATTTCACCTGCTCAGAATCGAATGTATCTACTTGCCCAACATTTGTAGGGGTACTTAACCATCCTAATGGTACTAGTAGTGTTATTGTTCGATATCCTAGTACTTGGACTTTAGGAGATACGATTAATTTTTCGTTTGACATTAATACTGCTAATATTAGAGGTTGCTCAACTTCTGAGTTAATTACAGTGAACCATACCGTTACAGTGGCAGGTCCTACTTGTGATGCAGATGGATTACCTTGTGGAGATGTTAAGGTAATTACGGGACAGGCAACTTTAACATTCGCTGTTCAAAAACCAGATTTTTCTATTGCCAACTTTAGAGCAATAACCAATGCAGTGACAAGTGGACAATCTTATAGATTACAGTTTGATCTTACGAATAATGGGTTAGATGCACCTTCTGGATTGATTGCAGAATTTTACTGTGCAGATGCAACAGGAAACTCTACAGGATCTCCTGTTTACACACATATAATTACAGTTCCTATTGCTAATAATCAAACGATTAGAGAAACTGTCTTTTTTACTACCCCAACATCTTGTAATAATTTGCAAGGGATGATTGTTTCAATTTCTCAAATGCCTAGTAGTGGAAGTACTCAATGTATGTGTCAAGATGAAAGTGCCTTGGTAACTGATATTTTAACAGATGTTGATTTGCCCGTTGAGTGGTTATTCTTTAATGTAAAGAAAGTAAACAATAATGCTGCTGCATTAACATGGGGGACTGCAACTGAAATTAACAGCCTTGGTTTTGAAATAGAACATGCAAAACCAACGATTGGTTTGCCTGAATTTGAGATGATTGACTTTGTTCAAAGTAAAGGAAACCCTGCATTAGGAGCGAATTATAATTATGATGTAAAAAATCTGACTCAAGGGGTGCATTACTTTAGGTTAAGACAAATTGATATTGATGGTAGTGAGGAATATTCTGAAGTAAGAGCAGTTGTAATCACTGGTTCTGAAAACAAATTCAAAATTTACCCAACGCTTGTTAACCCAGATAATCAAGTGTTGTACTTATACAGTCCTATAGAAGGGGATATTGTCGTTGAAATATTCTCTATGTTAGGGCAAGAATCTGCTATTTTGTATCATGGAAATGTTGCAGAAAATTCATTGAATGAAATTTCATTAAATACACAGCAGTTTTCCTCTGGTCATTATATTATTCGAGTTCGAACGAGTCTAACAGCCTTTACCCAAAAAATATCGATTATACGATAAAAATAAAAAGCGGTTGTCTAGTTTTTAGGCAACCGCTTCTTTTTTACGCCAAAATTAATTGTTCAACGACTCTATTATCAAGCGTAGTTTGAACGTGTAGAGAGTTTTTTAGTAAGTGTGTGTGTTTTAAAGATGGAAAGATTTTTTTCGCTCTTTTGAGCATTTTTTGCCCAGGGAAAATCAAATCTTTTCCTGCGGCAATAAGAGTAATTGGGGTTTTGATTTGTTGGGCTTCTTTTGTTTTAATAATAGGAACAGAGCTGAAGTCCATCTCAAAATGAATCAGAACCTTGGAGAGGAATTCTAAAGCAAAAGGATCTTTCTCTGAAAAAAGTGCCTTTACAAATTGCTCTAAATGCTGCATCTTTTGAGTCCGCATATACCGCTTCATAGGAATAAAAATTTTAAAAATAGCCTTTAGAGGATTTCCATTAACAACAAATGTCTCAAATGCCGAACTCCATTCACGAAGGTGAAGTGCTCACAGAGTAAATTTTTTTTGATAATAGAGGAATAGAGTTTATTGTGAATTTTCATTACAACTTGTAAGAGTGATACTTGTAGGCGATCTTATGAGTTATAAAGCCTTCTGGAAAAATTTCAACAAGCTAAGTTTTTGAGAAGATGAATTTTGGAAAAAAAATTCACATCTCATTGAAAAACATATAAAGTAATTTGATCTTTTTGAAGATAAAATTTTTTAATATCTCGTATTAACTTTCGTATAGCGAACTATAAAAATTTTATGTTACTTTCGCCAGATAATTCTCAATATTTATCATTCCTTTTGAAAAAAAAAATTTATGTCCAAAAAATACCTCTATTTTATCCTATGTCTGTTCGTCTTCTATGCACAGACAGGTTATTCCCAACTAACTGTAAGTTCAGGAGCCTCCTCTGCAGATCTACAGGTTTGCATAGATACACAAACGGTAGATATTACCTTATCAGCGAATAATACAATTACAGGAAATTCAATCAATATTTTTTTACCACCAGGCGTTAGTTATGCTGCTAATTCATTAGTCTTAGTCTCCAACCCAGCAGGAATTTCTATTACAGAATCTAATATATCTGACCGTAGGCAACCCTCTTTTACATTTTCAGGAACAATGAATGTTGGAGATGTTTGCGTTTTTAGAATCGGTCGATTTGCGGATTGCCGAACAATCGCATACCGAGACCAAGGAAACACCTTGGTCGATTCAGTTTTTGTAACCTATAATAATCCTGTTAGTACAACTTCCAATAACCTTAGTAATGTTAATTCTACAGTCATTCCTTTTGGATTGAACGAAGCCTTGGTTTCTTTGGGGGGGAGTGGAGCTGGCGGTTCTATTGCAAGTGTTCAAGGTACTCCAGGAGACATCATTACACGTGATATTTTTATTACAAATGGTGGTTTAGGTTGTGTAAAAGTAGTTGAGTTTTATACAATTGATGCCGCAGTAGGGATTCAAATCAACCAAATTGCAGTAACAGGGGTAACAGGAACACCAGGAAATAGCCCTCCAGCACTTCCTATTATTTTAACGCCACATACCATAAATGGAGATACTTCTTTTTATACACTAGATGTAGAAACACTTCATGGTGTTGGTGCTGTACTGTGTAATGGAGAAAGAATTGAGGTAGAAGAAACGGTTGAAGTGATAACTTGTTTTACTAATTCAGGAGAAGGAGAAACACGTTATGGAACTTATTGGGAATGCATTACAAGGTGTCAACCCGTTAATACAACGACTGCTAATGTATCTATTCCTCCAGGAGTTCCCAATCTTGTGTTTTCTAATGAATCAACAAATGATCGTCCAGATTGTTTTGATAACCAAGTCTTTACCAAGGTGTTTAGAGTAGCCAACAATGGGACTGTCAATGCGCTTAATGTTAATTTTGCTATTGAAGTAAGAGGAATAGCAGCTAGTTCAACAGTTCTATTGGCGAATACTTCTACGATTACACTTTCTACAGGAGGTGGACCGAGTCCAATTGTTGCAAGTCCCTTTGGACCAAAGAAAGCAACATATACGATAGACTCGATTCCTGCTGGAACATATATTGAAATAGAGGTTGATGTAGAACATCTTTGCCCAACTACTTGTGGACGTTATCTTTATGATGGTTATAGACTCGAAGATATTGCCTATATAGATCTGTGTGGCGCCAATTACAGTACCCCTGATGCAAGTTTTACAACCAATAGAGAGTTTAATGCGATTAATCCACTAGAAAATAACTTTCCTGCTATTGCAGATGGACAGACAAGAACATTTACTTCTACTATTGCAAGTATAAGAGGATTGTCAACTACGTCTACAGTATTTTGGGAAGTGATTCTCCCTCCTTGTGGAGTTGTTTTCAATAATAACCCTAGTGATATTGATTGGGGAGGAACGGCTCCTACTGCTGTTACGATTTTAGGAGATACTGTTAGAGCAGCGTTTACGGTTGTTAACGCTAATGCTTTTAATAATGCTCCTTTTAATATTGTTTTAGAAGGAGTTTGTGGAAACTGTGGTGTGAGTCAAAATATTAGCAAGCGTTTACTAGTTAATTCTTGTCCTAGCAATACAGGGCATTGTCAAATTTGTCTTTATGAAGTGACAGAAGGACTAACAATAGAAGCATGTAATGTCGGAGGAGCTTGTACAGGGGCTGCCGTTAGTGGGTTCCAATTTGTTCGTACCAATTTAGGTTTACCAGATAATAACAATGACCGTCTTGCAGATGCTTCAGGAACATTAAACTTAAATACAATCGATCGATCTAGATTTATTGTTTTTGATACGGCTCAAGCAACAATTAATGCCAATATTTTTATCAATTCAGGCAGTCCTGTTTTAGATCAAGCTTACGGTGAATTTACAATAGACGATCATTGGAGCTTTTTAGCTGCTTCTATTGAGGTATTTGATGCGAGTACAGGAACATCATTTATTTGTACAGGGGCAACAGCTACTTCAACACTTTCTGGGAGCAAAAGAACCTATATAATTGATGTTAGCCCAAACACATTAGGAGCAACTTGTGCTAGTATGAGTGGTTTTGTTTTTGAAGATGGAGACAGTCTTGTAGTTCATGCTAATTTCGTCAATATGCTAAATGGTACAGATATTTTTAGCGGAATTGTTTACCCTATTGACTTTTATGTTTCAGAGGTTCCGAATCCTGTTGGCGCTCAACGACTCTCTTGTGGGGCGAATGCCTATTCTGAAATCTATTCTATTTTCAACATCAATCCAGGTCTTGACATTGCAGGAATCGGAACGTTTAGTTCTTGTGGAACAAGACAGATTGATTTGGAGTTTGAATCAAGAACGGGTAATAATATACAAAATTTTAACATATTCCCGAACGAATGGAGACCAATTGCTTACCCTGATACGGTTAGAATGGTGATGCCAACAGGCTATGCTTATACTAATGCAAGATTATCTAGTTTTATTGGCGTACCCAATAATATTGCAATTGAACCATTAGATCCGAATGCTGATACACTTGTCTTTCTAGTAGGACAACTCTATCAACCTGGAGGAATTCCTTCAAATCCTGTTCAAGCAAGCATTCCAGATGGAATTGAGCGATCAGAAGTACAAGTATTTATTCAAGCTACTTGTGAAACTCCGGCCAATACCAACGAACCAATTACGATGATTATGGATGCTTTTCATCCACTTCCCCAACTTCAAACCTTAGAATTATTAGATACAAGTCTTACAGAAACTAATTTAAATTGGAACAAACCAGACATTACTATTACTAATGTTTCAAGTCAAACGGCAGAAGGAGTAAGTAATACATTAGAATGGATGATTCGTATTAACAACACTACGAATAACTCTGATGCAGCAAATGTATTTTTGAGTGCCCTTACTCCTTCAGGTAACGTAAGCATTATAAATATTGAGCATATCGCAACAAATGGAACTGCAACAGGACCAACAGCTTTAACAAAGGTTAATAATATTTGGGAATTTGGAGCAGTGGATCGGATTGATTTTCATGACTTTAGAATAACAGCAACTTATACTCAATGTATGCCAGATACCCTGTTTATCTTAGCAGGGTTTGATTGTCCAGCTTATCCAACTAGTTTATCTGCTTACAATAGCAGCTGTGAACTGGATAGTTTAGAACTATATACAGATCCTAAAATTGGAACGTTACAATTGAATCCTATTGCAACTGGTGTAACAGATGATATTTGTGATACCTTAAACTATGCTTTTACCTTAAATAGTGCTGATTTAGCAAATGTGCTGAATCCATTCTTAGACATAACACTTCCTCAAGGGATTATTTTATTAGGAAATCCGACAATAGAGTATCCATTAGGTACTGCTCCTAGATCTTTTGCTATAATTCCTTCTGGTCAATCTTTGACGATTGATTTAGCTGCAGCAGATGCACAAAATCCAGGTACGCATGATATTGCAGCGAATGGTCTATTCGGAACAAGAGAGGCAAACAATGCGAATGAGCGTCAAGTAACCATTAGATTTCAATTTAGAACCAATTGTAATTTCCAATCTGGATCAAGTTTTTATTTACGTCCTAGAGGAACCTCTCCTTGTGGAAGTCCCGCAGGAGGTAGCAATTTAACTTCTTTTGAACCTCCAATTTTAATTGCAGGACTTACCCCTCCTTATAATGTTTCTACAGACATAGATCTTGTTGGAAATCCAACAGCAATCGTTTGTGCTGACACGATAAAGAGTGTTGTTATAGAAATGATTCCTGATGCTCCTTCAACAGGTCGTGATACTGGCTTTTTTGACCTTCCAGAAAATGTTGTTTATGCAGGTAATTTCACCTGCTCAGAATCGAATGTATCTACTTGCCCAACATTTGTAGGGGTACTTAACCATCCTAATGGTACTAGTAGTGTTATTGTTCGATATCCTAGTACTTGGACTTTAGGAGATACGATTAATTTTTCGTTTGACATTAATACTGCTAATATTAGAGGTTGCTCAACTTCTGAGTTAATTACAGTGAACCATACCGTTACAGTGGCAGGTCCTACTTGTGATGCAGATGGATTACCTTGTGGAGATGTTAAGGTAATTACGGGACAGGCAACTTTAACATTCGCTGTTCAAAAACCAGATTTTTCTATTGCCAACTTTAGAGCAATAACCAATGCAGTGACAAGTGGACAATCTTATAGATTACAGTTTGATCTTACGAATAATGGGTTAGATGCACCTTCTGGATTGATTGCAGAATTTTACTGTGCAGATGCAACAGGAAACTCTACAGGATCTCCTGTTTACACACATATAATTACAGTTCCTATTGCTAATAATCAAACGATTAGAGAAACTGTCTTTTTTACTACCCCAACATCTTGTAATAATTTGCAAGGGATGATTGTTTCAATTTCTCAAATGCCTAGTAGTGGAAGTACTCAATGTATGTGTCAAGATGAAAGTGCCTTGGTAACTGATATTTTAACAGATGTTGATTTGCCCGTTGAGTGGTTATTCTTTAATGTAAAGAAAGTAAACAATAATGCTGCTGCATTAACATGGGGGACTGCAACTGAAATTAACAGCCTTGGTTTTGAAATAGAACATGCAAAACCAACGATTGGTTTGCCTGAATTTGAGATGATTGACTTTGTTCAAAGTAAAGGAAACCCTGCATTAGGAGCGAATTATAATTATGATGTAAAAAATCTGACTCAAGGGGTGCATTACTTTAGGTTAAGACAAATTGATATTGATGGTAGTGAGGAATATTCTGAAGTAAGAGCAGTTGTAATCACTGGTTCTGAAAACAAATTCAAAATTTACCCAACGCTTGTTAACCCAGATAATCAAGTGTTGTACTTATACAGTCCTATAGAAGGGGATATTGTCGTTGAAATATTCTCTATGTTAGGGCAAGAATCTGCTATTTTGTATCATGGAAATGTTGCAGAAAATTCATTGAATGAAATTTCATTAAATACACAGCAGTTTTCCTCTGGTCATTATATTATTCGAGTTCGAACGAGTCTAACAGCCTTTACCCAAAAAATATCGATTATACGATAAAAATAAAAAGCGGTTGTCTAGTTTTTAGGCAACCGCTTCTTTTTTACGCCAAAATTAATTGTTCAACGACTCTATTATCAAGCGTAGTTTGAACGTGTAGAGAGTTTTTTAGTAAGTGTGTGTGTTTTAAAGATGGAAAGATTTTTTTCGCTCTTTTGAGCATTTTTTGCCCAGGGAAAATCAAATCTTTTCCTGCGGCAATAAGAGTAATTGGGGTTTTGATTTGTTGGGCTTCTTTTGTTTTAATAATAGGAACAGAGCTGAAGTCCATCTCAAAATGAATCAGAACCTTGGAGAGGAATTCTAAAGCAAAAGGATCTTTCTCTGAAAAAAGTGCCTTTACAAATTGCTCTAAATGCTGCATCTTTTGAGTCCGCATATACCGCTTCATAGGAATAAAAATTTTAAAAATAGCCTTTAGAGGATTTCCATTAACAATGAATGCTGGAGCAGTTAAAAAGACCTCTTTGATATTTTTTTCTTGGTGCAAGAGTGTTTTTAGAATAACTAACCCACCCAAAGAAAAACCAACTAAGGTGACTTCTTTTAATTGGAGCTTATGAAATACTTCATGTACCCATTCTCCATAAGAATTGTCTTTCATACTCAGCCTCGTCTCGGCACTTTTGTTTGGTTGCGCCAAAACATCAATTGCAAAAACTTGATATTTCTGACTTAGGTTGGGGTAGACTTCTAATGCAATAGGAGCACAGCCATTGGAACCATGTACCAATAACAAAGGAGGATTACTAGGGTTACCTGTTACAATTAAATGTGTATTGCCAAAACTAGTCTCAATATCTTGAGTAGAATAATCAAGATTGAGTTGATCCAGTTTTTGTTGGTAAAGATTTAGAATTTCTTTTTTTGCACTTAGGCTACTGTATAGTGACATAGATACTAGAATTAGAATAAAAACAATTATATTTAGGGCAAGTTTACTAAAAATAATTAATTAGGGCAAGTTTACTAATGAAAAATAGCACAAAAAAGAATATAATTAACAAAGCAAGAGAGCAGTTCAATCAGTATGGATTTGGACAAGTTACGTTGCGAATGATAGCGAATGAGTTATCTATGAGTTGTGGGAACTTGAATTATCACTTCAAAAAACGAGAAGATATATTGGAAGTACTGTATTTTGAAATGGTAGAAGTCTTTGATCAACGAATAGATACCTTACCTCAAGTAGAACTTTCTATTCTGCATCTTTATAATGAAGTAAAGACTAGTATGGAAAGAATGTACACTTATCGTTTCTTTTGGACAGATATTTATAATGTACTTAGAACCAATATTAAGATAAGAGAGCACTTTCAATTAGTTTATGAACAGCGGATTAAAGGTTGTCTGTATTTGCTTCAAAATTTTCAAGAACAAGGATTATTACGGGCAGAACAATACCCTAAAGAATATTCATATCTAGCAGAACAGATGATTCACTTTGGCAATACTTGGTGGTATGGGACAGCACTTTATCAGCATAATCTAGCAGAGAATGTTACGAAAGGAACCGATCAATATGTAGCAATTTTATATCCTTATTTGAGTACCAAAGGACAGGAGGAAATTAAAAAAGTAATGCCTTGGGTTTTTGTAAAATAACTAAAAAAATAACTAAGACTTGTTGTAACAGGGCTGAGTTAATGAAGCTTAAAGAGATGTGATTTAGAATATTAGCTCATTTTTTCAATTGTCTTGACTAAAAATTGTTTGGGCAATTGGTGGTTAGGTTCTATTACAGCAGCTTGCTCAAAGTACTCTTTTGCCTTAGGATATTCTCCTAACTTAAAGTAACATTCCCCAATAGAGAAAATTGCCAAAAAGCTATCTGAATTAACTGTTAGTGATAACTTAAAATCTTCTATCGCTTCTTCACAACGTCCCAAATCCATTTTACAAAAGGCTCTATTATCAATGGCTTCAAAGAAATTAGGAACCAATTCTATTGCTTTAGAATACTTAACAATGGCTAGTTCGTGTTTTTTTTGACTACTTAATTGATAGGCTTCTTGATAATATTTGCTGGCATATTGAATGACTTCATTTATATTTCCTGTTTGCTTGATGTATTCTAAATAGCCCAATAAATCATCTTCTTCAAGATCAGAAGGACTAATTAATTGAGGATTCTCAAATCCATTCTCATCAATAGGGGCATGGTAAGTCATCACTTTTAAGCTGCCTAAATGCTCTTTTTGAGGTAAGATATCTACCGGATTATAAATTTTGACATGATAGGTTTTGAATTCTATATCATGCTTTATGAGTTTGAATATACTAAATTGCCCTTCTTTTTCAGTGTAAAAAACATCACCAGCTTGGAATATTGTATTGTTAGTAGGATTCATTTTTTTAATTTTTTATAATCGGTATTAAGACCTTGTTTTAATGGATCAAAAAATAAATAACAGGTGTATGTATCAACTATCCTCATGAGGATAGAAAGGAAATGTAAAACTGTTACTTAGATAATATTTTCGTAATGAAAATTGTTAGAGTAGAGTTAAGGATGGTATTAGATACTTTTGTAAACCGTTTAAGAACGAATATATTGCATCCATAATTCTGGTGCTTGAATGTCCGTAAAACCAAGTTTTCGATACAGACCATGTGCATCTCTGGTTCCTAGCATCCATTTTTTGACATTTTTTAATAAAGACTCTTCTAAAATATATTGCATGAATAGCTTACCTAAGCCTTGTCCTCTATAATCATCAAGTACAAACACATCCATAATATAAGCAAATATGCTACTATCAGAGACCACTCTAGCAAAGCCAATTTGTTGCTTATTATCATACAAACCAAAACAAAAAGAATGTTCAATCGTTGTTTGAATCGTTTCAAGACTACGATCTTTAGCCCAGTAAGTTTGATGGAGAAAACCGTGAATCATAGGAATATCTAGTAAGGTTTTGTCTGTTGAAATTGAAATATTTTTAGGAAGAATCATAAGTATAAACATTAAAACAATAATCAATTCGTTTCTTTCAACCACCTACTCTTGCGATAACTAATAAAAAACTCGGCGATTAATAAGACCAAAGCAATGGCAACAAAAATTTGAAAATAAGATTCATAGACATCAAACTCCTGTTGTTCAAATTTTGTCTTTTCCAATTTAGACATTTTATCAACTAGTTTAGCAATGACTAAATCAGGGTTTGAATTGGCTTTGTAGAAATTACCGCCCCCACTTACTGCAATCCTCTTAATCAAATCTGTATTCATTTTACTTTGAACAATCTGACCTGCTTTATCCAATTGGAACTGGGCATAACCTGCATCCTTAATTGGAATGGGAGCACCTGTCTCTGTACCAATTCCAATCACAAAAGTAGTGACTCCTTTTGATTTGGCATCTTTAGCAGTTTCAACAGCATCTAATTCGTGATTTTCACCATCTGTAATAACAATTAGCGCCCGTTGTTTTTTTTGTTCTTCTTTTTCTCCTAGTTCCACAACCATATCAATAGCAGACTCAATAGCAGTACCTTGTGTAATATCTAATTTAGGACTGGCTGTTTGTACAAATAATTGAGCGGCAGCATAATCTGTTGTCAAGGGCATTTGCAAATAAGGATGCCCTGCAAATAAAATCAATCCAACACGATCCCCTCGTACTGCTTTGACTAATTTTTGTGCAAATTGGCGGGCACGTTCCATCCGACTGGGCTTAATATCTTCTGCCCACATACTTCTAGAAACATCTAAGGCAATGAAGATATCTACTCCTTCACGTTTAACCGATTGCGTTTTATTGCCCATTCTTGGATTTGCCATTGCAACCACCAAAAAAGCAAGTGCAAGCATCATCATCCCAAACTTTACAGGTCCTTTTATACGAGAAATATTGGGCGCCAATCGTTCTAATCCTATTAATGCTCCAAAATGTTCTCTCAACTTGTTATTGTGTAGGGTAATAGCTATAAACAGGGCAATGAGCACAGGAATGCACAGCAGTAAATAAAAATAATTGGCTTGCTCAAAATGAAACATAGATGCTATGATTTTTCAACAGACTATTGTTTTAACGAACAATAGTTTTAAATAAAGTATTGGCTAATAAAACTTGAATTAAGACAAAACAAATAGCTAAGAAGACAAATAAATGATACTTCTCTTGATAATTTCTTATGGTAGTCGTTTCTATTTTGGTACGTTCCAACAAGTCAATTTTACTATAAATAGCTTTTAATTGATCCATATCTTGCGCTCTAAAATATTCGCCCCCTGTTTCTTTTGCAATTTGTTGTAATAATTTTTCATCAATTCGGACTTGCTGCCAACCATAAATAAAGGTTCCATTTGGACGTTGTGCAACAGGAACCTGAGCTTGCCCTTTGGTACCTACACCAATTGTATATACTTTGATGCCTAATTTTTTGGCGGCATCTGCGGCTTGCATAGGAGAGGCGTAACCCATATTGTTTTCGCCATCGGTTAGTAGAATGATGATTTTTGACTTGGCATCACTATCTTTTAGCCGTTTACTTGCATTCGCTAGCCCCATACCAATCGCGGTTCCATTTTCAATCAAACCACATTCTAATGTAGACAAAAAAGAACGCAGAATATTATGATCGGTCGTCAATGGACATTGTGTGAAACTCTCTCCAGCAAAAACAACCAATCCTATCCTATCGTGTTTGCGTTGTTCTACAAACTCAGCTGCTACAGCTTTCGACGCTTCTAAACGATCTGGTTCAAAATCTTTTGCCAACATCGAAACAGAAACATCTAAGGCTAGCATAATGTCAATCCCTTCTGCATTGACGTTTTCTTTTTTGAGTACTACTTGTGGACGAGCCAAAGCAACAATTAAAGCTGTGATAGCTAATAGTTGCAATACTTGAAGGACTGGACGAGCCCTTACCTTCCAGTTTTGAGCTACTGCAATTCCTTGAGTCGTAGACAAGCGTACTTCTGCAACGTACTCATCCTGTTTCTTGTAATACCACCAAGCCATTAAAGGGACTAATATTAAGAGCCCTAATAAATATGGATTGGCAAATTCTATTCCTCCAAATGACATATAATTTTTTATTTTTCTACCGTTTTTTGAGCCTCCAAAGTCCCTGCCTCCAATTTACTTGGGGATATTTTCTCTTGCACAGATTCAATCAATTCAAAACAAAAACTCAAAGCTTTTTGATTGGCAATATCTAAGGGAGATGCTTTAGCGTATTTAATCAAATCAGCATGCTCTAACACCGTCTTGAATTCTTCAGAAAGTAAAGGGTTTAGCAAAGAATGTTCTTTTAGTTTCGGTAAGAATTCACTTGTTGGACGCTCCAAAGCCTTAATGTTAAAACGACCATCTAGATACGTTCTCAAAATAAAAGAAATGCTAATATGAAATTCCTTATACCGTTGTTGAGTCAATAAGTCGCTTTGTTTCAAAGCTTCTAATTGTTCCAAGGCAATCTCTTCTGGTGTTTTAGGAGAAATAGCTTTTGCTCTGTTTTTGTATTGCATAAAGGCATAGAAGGCTAAAAATGCCAACAATAAAATCAGAAGAGCAACAACAACGGGATGCGTAAAAAAGGCATACAGTTTATCCATGAAATTTGGCGACTCTGCCAAGATCGTTTTTATATCTGCGACATAGGTACTATCACCCGTTACTTGTGGTGCCGTAACGCTTAGCATCAAACTTGCTGATTCAAATTCTACTAGAGCACCATTGTTTTTATAAGCAAATGTTAAGGCTGGAATTTGGTAAGTGCCAGGTTCCCAAGCGGTCAAGGTTAATTTTTGTTTGTAGGTATAATTGGGTTTTCCTTTGATTAACTCTTGTTCTTGTTGGTCAACAATTTCTAGTTTTTCTTTTTTCAGGATCTCCTCGATAATAGGAAAAGTAGGCGTATAACCAGCAGGAACATTGACCACAAGTTCCATCGAAACTTGGTCTCCAATTAAAAAAGAGGTGCTGTCCATAAAGATATTCGCTTGCCCTTTATCTTGAGCAAAAATACCCCAAGAACAGCCAATTAAACATAACAGTAAAAATAAATAATGTTTTAACATCTTTAGTTGCGTCGTTCTTTAAAGAATTTTATTAAAATACTCAAATAAGCTTCGTTGGTAGCAACACTCATCACGTCAGCATTGTTGCGGAGAAATGTCTTTTTAAAATACTCAAAATTACCCTCATACCATTGGTTGTATTGGTCTCGAACCGTTTTTGAAGAGGTATCAATCCAATTGGTTTGTCCTGTTTCAGCATCAATAGTAGGCAAAAGACCAACATTAGGCATCGAAACTTCCAAAGGATCATATAAGTGAATTCCAATTGTATCGTGTCGAGTAGCAGCTAATTTTATAGCATTATTATAATCTTGACACATAAAATCAGACAAAACAAAAGCGGTACATCGTTTGGTAATAATATTGGTTAAATATTTCAAAGGTTCACTAAGATTCGTTTCTGCTTGGCTTGGCTTGGCATAAATCATATCTCTTAGAATACGCATAATATGTGGCTTCCCTTTTTTAGGAGGAATAAATTTTTCTACTTTGTCTGAAAAGAAGATCGCACCAACTTTATCGTTGTTTACACTAGCAGAAAAGGCTAAGGTAGCAGCAATTTCTGTGGCAATCTCCATCTTACTCTGTTGTGTTGTTCCAAAGAAAGCAGAACCACTTATATCAATCAATAACATGAAGGTCAATTCTCGCTCTTCTTCAAAAACCTTGACATAAGGCTCATTGGTTCTTGCCGTGACATTCCAGTCGATGTTTCGGACATCATCTCCATATTGATATTGACGAACTTCGCTAAAAGACATACCTCGTCCCTTGAACCTTGTTTTGTAAGTACCCGAAAATACTTGGTTGGACAAGCCCCTAGTTTTTAGTTCTATTTTGCGAACTTTTTTTAATAATTCTGTTATCGTCATAATCTATTTATGATGAAAATTTAAAGCATTATAAAATGGATCCTAGAGCAACAATATTAATAGCTGCAATAACGAAGAACGTTTTTAAAGATGGATTAGCTATAGTTTCCATTTGAGCATCCATCAATTCAAAAATATAAGTGACAATATTGCTCTTCGCAATTTCTCTAGAACTGCCATCTTGATAACGTTCCGCTGCTAATTTAGTAACGTCATTAACTACTTTGAAAATAGCTAAACGATTCTTGATGAATGCTGGAATTTTATCCAAAAAAGAGCCACTTTCTTTCTTTACTTCCGTTTCTATATTGCTATTGGAAACGGTTTTGTTATCGTCATTAAGTATTTGGTTAAGTACTCTTGCAATCAAATTACCTAATATAGGACGCAGCATTTCTTTATATACCTCATAAATAAAAGCTTCTTGTCCGTAACGATAAGCAGCATAAAAATAGGCAGCAGGAAACAACACAACAAGAAACAATAGATTAATTAAAATCGTTGTAAAAGGGGCTACTGTAATATTACCAAATAAAAAAACAAGCGCCAAAATCCAATTTAAAATCACTCCAGAACCAATTAATAGAATAACAGGTAAACGAGAGAAAGCTACTTTGAGAATCATCATTGGATTCCTTTCTGCCGCCTCTAAATTTTCAATGGTAACATCAAGTTGGTCAAGTTCCTCAGCCATGATTCAAGGATTTAATTAAAATAAGAAATAAAAAGAAAGCAAGTTAGCAGCACCTACAATATAAAATGGAATTAGGGAAGGTTCCATTAACTCTGACATTTGTAAATCCAAAGATTCAAAAAAATTATGCATGGCTTTTTGTTTAACCACTTCTTTATCTGCCCCTGATTGACGTTGGGCTTTTACAATTTTTAGAACATCTCCACTGGTAAAGAAAATTTGAAAATAAGCTCGAATAAAATCAGGGAGTTTTTCCAAAAAATGTTTTTTGCGTTCTTCGACCTCTTGTGTGATTTTATTTTCATTGACAGCACCTGCATTTTCTGGATTATCCACTAAGAACTTGTCTAATGTTTTACCAAATATTTTTGCAGCAAGAGGGCGAATTCCTTCTTTGTAAGCTTGCCAAAAAACAACACTTCGTCCATAAGAATAAGCAAAATATAGATAGATAGCAGGAAAAATAGCAATCATCAAAATCAAACCTAAGATATACCAAAACCAAGTAGTGCTACTAAAGTAGCCCAATAAGAATACAAGGGCTGAAATCCAATTAATGATAAATCCAGCACCAATCATAAGGACGACAAAAAAGGAAGAAAATGCCTTTTTGATCAACTGAATTGGACTGCTAAATTTATCTAATTGCTCAATTTCGTCAATTAGTAGCTCTTCGTTTGTGTTGGACATTTAATTATACATTTTTATACATTTCAATAACGTCATGGTATTGACCATCTGACATCTTTATTTCTGCTACTCGTTTACCTTCTTCTTTAAAACCCATTTTTTGATATAAGTGAATGGCTCTTGGGTTATTGTCAAAAACGCCTAGTTTTACTTTTTCAATAATAGGATTTGCCGTTGCCCATTTTAAAAGTACTTGAATTAGACAGGCACCAATTCCTTGATCTCGATAGGTAGGTAAAACTCCCATTCCAAATTCTCCTGTATGCTCAATTCGTTTTCGATGCCCATTCCAAAAATCAAGGGTACCCACCAATTTACGGTCAATCTCTGCAACAAAAATACATTTCCCAATAGCCTCTGAAAAATGTTGGACGCGTTTTAGTTGCGCTTGTAGCGAACTTGAAGCTTGGAACTCTTCCAAAGAAGTTAACACTTGATTTGAGCTACCAAAAATTTGGGCAACCATCTGATTTAATGGAACTGCGTCTTGAAGTGTAGCTTCTCGAACGAGCAGAGAATCGCCGTTTTTTAATATAAATAGCTCACGCATTGTTAGATTAAGGAATTTTAACGGTGTTCAATATTTTTTCAACAATTTGTTCAGCAGTAACGTTCTCAGCTTGTGCTTCATATGTTAAACCAATTCTATGACGCAAAACATCTTGTGCAATCGCTCGAATATCTTCAGGAATAACAAAGGCTCTTTTGCGAAGATAAGCATGTGCTTTGGCTGCCAAAGCCATATTGATGCTAGCACGAGGAGAACCTCCAAAAGAAATCAAAGGTGCTATTTCACTCAAACCATATTCTACTGGTTCGCGAGTGGCAAAAACAATGTCTAAAATATATTGCTCGATACTATCTGCCATGTGAACTTTGCGAACGGTTTCCCTTGCTTGCAAGATATCTTCAATTGTTGCAACAGGATTGATTTTCTCAAAACTACCCGCCATATTCATGCGCATAATAGCGCGTTCATCTTCTTTGTTTGGGTAAGTAATGGATGCTTTTAGCATGAAACGATCGGTTTGTGCTTCAGGTAAAGGATAGGTTCCTTCTTGCTCAATTGGATTTTGTGTTGCCAAGACCAAAAAAGGTTCTTGTAATTTATAAGTCATTTCACCAATGGTCACTTGACGTTCTTGCATGGCTTCTAATAAGGCAGATTGTACCTTTGCTGGCGCACGGTTGATCTCATCTGCTAAGATAAAATTAGCAAAAATAGGTCCCTTACGAACAGTAAAGTCGTTTGCAGCTTGATTATAAATCATAGTACCAACAATATCCGCTGGTAACAAATCTGGTGTAAATTGAATGCGTTGAAAATCAGCACTAATTGCTTTCGATAAGGTGTTGATTGCTAGTGTTTTTGCTAAGCCAGGCAAACCTTCTAAAAGAATATGTCCTTGAGCTAACAATCCAATCATTAGGCGTTCTAACATATATTGTTGACCAATAATTACTTTGTTGGTCTCCACCATTAATCGTTCAATAACTTGACTTTCTAGAGCAATCTGCTCTTGAAGTAATTGTATATCTGCTGAAGTTTGCATGTTCTTTATTTCTATTTATGTTTTAACAGTATTATAGTGTATAATGAAAGTCCCTTAGTCAAATGGATTATAATTATAAGGTGAATGTAAGCTATTGTTACGAAAGGTCTTAGCTATTTAACATTCATTAACTGCGAATGTACGGATTTTATGAAAAAATAAAGACGTATTTTTCCGAAAAAAAATAGAAGAACCGACTTTAAGTTGGTTTAGTTTTTGTTGTTTGTATAATTCCCAACTTTCGTTCAAAAAATGAACACTACCACATAAATTCTCCATTCAACCAAATTAAGTTTAATAATTCCATTATTTTAAAGAAGAAAATCAAAGTTATGAAAAATGGTATCTTGTTATTTATTGTATTGATGTTGGGAAGCAATGTTTTTGCTCAACGAGATGATATTGTATTAACAAAAGAAAAAAAAGAATTTGCCTTTAATTCTATCAAAGAATTAAAGGATGGCGCTTTGGTTGTTCGTTTAAAAACCAATCATCGAAAAATAGAAATTATAGAGCGAAATCTTAATAACCCGAACTTGACAAAGGCGCAAAGAAAACGTCAAGAAGCCATTCTAGAGGGAACCTTAAAAACTAGGGATGAGTTTAATGAAGCCATTACAAATATGTTTTTAGATTCCTTTACTTTTTGCCCTATTTATGTCATGTATGATACTTGTAGCACTGCTTTGAATAGTGGTGTGCGAGAAGGTTTATTTTTGGGGAAAGACAATAAAGTAGATCCTACTATTAAAATTAATGAAACGGATATTTTTATTGTTAACTACAAGAAAAGTGGTGCAGAATTTCCATTTGATGTCTTAAGAGTGCGTAAATTAAAAGAAAAACTAGAGGACCCATTTCCTTATTATGTTGCTTTGAGAGCCTCTTGGATCAATCAAGTGAATACACCTAGAGCTTCTAGAGCTGTGGAACAACTCAACCGTAAGTTTTATAGTTTTTATAAACGTTCCTTAGAATACGATAAAAAACTGGAAGAACGTGCCGCTCGAAACGCTGCTAACAATGCTACGGAGCCAAGTAAATCTTGAGATTAAGTTTTGTGATCTTATAAAAATAAAAAGGCAACAGCTGTACTTCGTAAGAGGCACAGCTGTTATTTTTTGTTTTAGAATCAGTTTAGTTTCCTTGTTTAGGAACGCCACAAGTTTCTATGTTGATAAATAATTCTGCGCCTAGCACTACTTCTACATCAGAAGTCAGTTCAACGCTGTTGCCACCGATCATAAAGGTTTTGGAACCTGCTTGAACTGTTGCATTGCTTGCTGTGATGTTGTTTTGTGCTTGTTCTAGTTCTTCGCTAGTATAGGTTTTGTTATTAATCACAATATCAGTCGTTAAATTACAGTTGGGATGAATTTCTACGGCTGCTGATTGACCATATTGGTAACTTAATTGACCGTAGGTGCCATTAGCATCTGCTGTAAATAAATGGTAGTAACCATCGTACTCTCCTGAAAACCCTAAAGCAACATGAAAGAAATTATCACATTGAAAACCGTCTAAGAGAAAAGCATGACCACCTCCTGTTGGGCTAGTAAAACCAGCAAATAAAACTGGACGTTCATCTAAAATAGAGGTTCTTATTTTTTGCTTGAAAAGGCTAGGAGAAAGAACCGTATTTCCTAAAGTAATGCCATGGAAAGAAGCTTGAGTGGAGATGCTATTATTACTTAAAAAGTTATAATCAAAATTACTTGCCATTCCTGCTGCCCATGTTCCTGAAGCTTGGTAAGTTCCTACGAACCAATGCATTTTTGCAGACGATCCAGCATTAAAGAGTAGTTGTCCCATTTGAGCCATTGTTGGCGCATCTGCACGATTAGTAATCGTTCCATCACCACAGTAAGGGTAATATAAATCAAACGGTCCATTAGGTCCTGTTGGATTAGGATTTTGACCAAAACCACCTGTTACTCCCCAATTTCCTGATTTAAAAGGCATAATTTCATAATCATAGATATGGGTTTGATGATTAATTGATGCATTAGAGGAATAAGCAGGGATAACGGTAGATCCTTGATATGGATGCCTGTAATATTTTATAATTTGAGACACAGCTGTTGGAACACAAGTATTAAAGCCTCTTGTACGATTATGGGGATTAGGCCAAGTGTTGAATTCTGTCATACAATTGAAAATTTGATCCCTACCCATCCATCTAGACGTGTGATAATGTTCTAACAAAGCTGCTCCACCATAATTAGAATTAGCTCCTGTACAAGTCGGTCCTACAGCCCATTGACTTTGTGCTAAATCCATATAGGCTTCTGTACTCTCATGAATTTCAATCGCTCTATTATAAGAACTAAAAAGATAAAATGCGCCATGCGTTTCTCCTTCATTAAAATTATCACCAACACCACCACGGGTATTGTACGCTAGGATAGGACGAACAAATTTAGTAGCAGGAACAATAACAAAAGCTGGATTGTCATAACGAATGACATAAAAAGTTAAATCTTCGCCAATGTCATAATCCAAATTAGTTAAAACATCTAGGATAGTGTAAGATTGACTATCATCCATTGTATTAAGCCAATTTGAGGCTACGGTACGAGCTTCGGCTTCGGTGACTGCTGTACTCTGTGCAAAAATCCCCAAAGGAAAACTGAGTAACAGCAACAGCATGATTTTATTAATCATAATAAGATTGTTTTGAGTTGAAAAAATAAAAAGTAAAGATTGGAAGGCTGCTTATTTGGCAACGACAAAACGCTTACTTAATTTTAATTCTCCCTCTACGACAATAGAATAGATATAAATACCATTGTGTAACTTTTGTGCAGAAAATTCTATTGTTTTGTTTTCTCCAGCGTCCAAAGCAATAGATTGCATGGTCTTACCTTCTAAATTGGTGATTAATAACTGTGCATTTTTAGGGCTAGAATATTTAATTGAAGTACTATTGGCAAATGGATTGGGGTGGTTCTGCTCCAAAAGAAATGCTTTTTCTGAATCAAGGGCATCAAGATTGGTGGTTTGTTTTTTTAATTGTTCCACTTGTTGGCTGAGTTCTTCCAAGGCTAGTTTTTGAGCTTCAATAATGTTTTGTTGCTCTTTAACAGCTTGAACAATTACAGCAGTCAAATTATGATATTCCAAAGCCTTGTAACCATCTTTGACTTCTTTGACGACTTCGGGAATTAGTGCTTCAACTTCTTGTGCAATGAATCCAACTTGTGTGCCTTGAAAATTTTTGGAAAGTTCTTTTTGAGAAGTTAACTTAGTATAAGCAACGGAATTCCATTCATAACTAACTGGGTTTAATTGCATCAAGGTTTCTAGACCATAATTTAAGGTATTGATGTTTTGCTTTAAGCGCTTGTCAGAAAAATTACCACCTCCAGTCATAGCAGTATAGCCCGTAAAGGTATTTAACTCAGAAACAACTAAGAACTCACTATGTGGTTCATAATTATTAGGATCAAGTTGCAAGTATAATTGAGCTGGACCATTGTCTATCATCCTATGATTGGCACCGCTACCATCTACGGCAGAAAAATTAAGAAAACCTCCCCAACCACCACCATGATTGTTGTGATTAAGAATGTCTAAACTGGTACGAACCTTGGCCGTTTTAGAGACATTCAAATCTCCTATAACCGTTAATTTTGTTGGGCTAGGAGCATTCATACCGGTATAAATAATCATTTCATTGGAGCCTTTATCAATAATTAGATGATTTGGACTCGTGCCAGTTGGGGGCATAAAACGAAGTTGCCCTCCCCATTGAGTACCTGTAGCATCTAAGTTAATAATGTCAAAAAATGTCTTGACACTAGCATCTCCATCAATAGTTAGCTTTTTAGTAATCGTTGTAGGAGTACTACCAACGGTCACTTCACCTCCTGGATTTACTCTTAATTGGGCATTAGAATAAATAGCAGTAGACGTGAATAAAAGGGAAAGAATTAACTTTTTCATTTGTGATAAATTTTAATTGAAGTAATATTAACTAATACAAATGTATATGGAAATACTTTCTATTGCTTGTGTAACTTCTGAATGGTGGGTTGGGGCGGTTGAATGGTAGCTTTCAATTGCTAAAGAGGAAGAAAACAATAGTGAATTCAGATTAAAGTATAAAGTTTAATTATTCTATTAGGCTTTGTTGTAACTTTGGGACAAGTTACATTCCTTTTGATGAAGGGAAGTAGGTAGAGGTATCTATACAGAAGAATTATAAGATTAAAAAAGACACAACACCAGATGCAAGATAAAACGATAAGTATATTAGGAGGAGGTTGGTTAGGCAGTCCTTTAGCAGAAGCCTTAGAAAACAAAGGCTTTATAATTAAAGTATCAACTGCTTCTAAAGCCAATTATGAACGTCTAATAGAAGAAGGAAAAAATGCTTTTCAAGTGAAGATTCAAAGTGCTAGTGTGACTGGAAATACGGTACAATCTTTTTTAGAGGCGGATATTTTGATTATTAATATTACACCCAACCGAGATGAACTAGAACAAGAACAATTTGCTAGTTTGTTGCCTTTAATAGAAGCTTCTACCATTCAAAAAGTATTGTTCGTCAGTTCCTCTTCTGTTTATCCAAATGTAAATCGGAGTGTTTCGGAAACGGAAGGGATAGAAGTTAAAAGCCACCATTTGTATCGTAGCGAACAGTTTTTGAGTCATAATGCGCATTTTGAAACAACGGTAGTTCGCATGGCAGGATTGATAGGAGGGAAACGACACCCAGGACGTTTCTTTCAAAGGACAGGGCGAATTAAGAATGCGAATGCTCCTGTTAACTTAATCCATAGAGCAGATTGTATTCAGATTATTCTACAAATAATAGAACAAGATGCTTGGGGGACGGTTTTTAATGCTTGTTCAGATACGCATCCTTTGAAGAAAGATTTTTATCCTGTTGCCGCAAAATCTATTGGTTTAGAAGCAGCTAAAATTGAGATAGGTACAGATAGTGATTTTAAAATAGTAGACAACCAAAAAATAAAAAGACAACTTCAATTAGAGTTGATTTATCCTAATTTATTAGAATTGTTAAAGACAGGTAATTGGGTATAGTTTGTCCGTTACAAAAATGGTAAGAATGATAATCTGATGGATAAGTTTTATAGAATTAGGCGACCTACTTAATTTTATGTTTAACTTGAGTTATAAAACTACCTTTTTAGCGGATTGTCTATATAAACGATTGTTTTTTCATCAAGGAAGGGCAAAATTACTTACGTTCATAATTGTCAGGAACTCTAAAGCCAACTTTTTGAACCTCATTAAGGCTCATTTTAGAGAAATTCATCTCTAGTTTAACCACTCCCGTTTCTTCACTATCAATCTCAATCGTTTTTTTTGTAGGAATTTGCTCTTGCTCCAAAATCTCATAGTCACTATAATCAATACTAAGCGCATTTTGATTCATAGAACCTCGGACCGAATTGATTAAAAAAGTAGTTGGATTCATAAAAATTTTAAGCACTGTTTTTTGAGAATGTGGTGTTTGAAGTACATTTTGCTTTTCCCGAATAACAGCAATTAAAGACTCTTTTTTCCAAAGAATTGGATTGCCAATAATTAATTCTTGGAGTTGAGCAAAACTAACATCCAAACCATATTCATCTTTTAAGAAAGAGAAGGGGCGTTGGATGTATTGACCATTTTGACGATCTATAATTTCAATTCGTTCAGGAGTAATTCGAACACGAGCACCTTCGATATTCATCTTTCTAAGCTTTATCCAAATCAGACTATCTTTTTGCATCCGAATACTTGCCGCAAAGCTCGCTTTTTCTTGTTCGCTGTCTACTTTTATTTTCGCATTGGCACCAAACCAAGTGTAGTCAATATGATTTTTTTCTAATTGACGAAGCAAGAATTTAGCAGAACGATTCTTAGGAGTTCCTGTTGTGAGTTGAGTATTACGACAGCCCATTATCATTGAACTGAACAATAACAAAAAGAAGAAATAGACCGTTTTACTCATAGAGTTGTTTGGTTGAAATTTTACGTTGCAACAAAGAAGAAGAAGAACCTTTGTCTAGGGCTTTTTGCCAATAATTGACCGCTTCACTTTCCTTGCCTAATTTGAACAGAATATCTCCATAGCGTTCTAGCGTTTCAGGTTGTTCATTACCTCCCAAGCTCAATACTTTGTTGATTTCTTGTTCTGCTAACGTATATTTATTTTGTTTGTACAAAATGAAACCTTTTGTGGTGGTATATTTTATATTGTTGGGGTATTTTTCTAAAAGCCCTTTGATCAAATCTTGAGCTTTAGATAATGCAGTTCCTCGCTTTGTTAGACTATAAGCATAATCGTGAATGATCTCAGGATCATTGGGTTGCATCAAAATAGCTTCGTTGTAGGTTCTGTCAGCTTTTTCGACATCATCTAAGCCTTCATAACTCTTGGCTACATAACTTAAAGCCTTTCCTTGAATGCTCATATCAGTTACTGCAATTTCAATCGCTTGATTTAATTCTTTAATTGCTTTCTCATAAATGCCTTTTTGATAATAGGCAATTCCTAAGTAATAATAACTAGAAGCTTGACTTGGATATAACTCTATGAATTGCTCACTGCGTTTTTGTAGTTCCTTTTGTTTATTGGTTAAGTGTAAAGACTCCAATACATTTTTCCAAAGCGTCAAGTCATTTTTAATAAATCGAATGGCTATATTGTAGTTTGTAATTGCAGCAGCATATTTTTTTTGTTGGAATAACAAATTACCAAGAATTAAATTTACCTCAGGGTGACCAGGATGAGTTTCGTTTAGCTTTTGACTAATCTCAGTTATTTTGTCTAGATGAGAAATTCTCATGGTGCCTTTTTCTAATTGTTTAGATAAAGATTGTAAGGTTTTGAGTTTGATCGTTAAGTCTTGGTGTGGATTTTCGAAAGTATTGACCAAGGCATTAAGATAACGACTTGTATCGCCACTTTGTAAGAAGAATTCTACCATTGCCATATTAGCCGTTGGGTTAGTCGGATCAATATCAAGTGCTTTTTTGTAAAGCATTTTTGCTTTTTCTAAGTCTTTGGTAGAGGCATAAAAGTTTGCTAGTCGAATAATATACTCTGCTTCATTTGGATAAGCCTCAATTAAAAGCTCAATTTCTTGACTTGCTTTTTTCTCTTTTCCAGATCGCATGTACAACTTGTACTTACGCATTGAAATGGCTTCTTTAATTCCAATACGTTTCTCTAAATTGTTGTACACTTTAATTGCTTGATCTGACTTTCCACTTTTGCTCAAAAAATAAGCCCAATCAAAATATAATTGCTCCTTTTCTGGATATTTATTGGTTAAGTTGGCGTATAACTCAGAAGCTCTTTTGAAATTCCCTTCTTTTTCTAGCAAGCTCGAATAGAGTTCATTATACAGAAGATTATACTCTTCTGATTCAACAGATTTTGCCGCTCTATTAATCGCTTTATCGTACATTTCTTCTTGTTTGTACAAACGAGCCAATTCATAATTAGCTGCAGCATTATCATTGTCCTTTTGGAGCACTTCCAAATAACGTGTAATTGCTTCATCAATATTCCCCAGAATTTTTTCTCTATTGGCTTCAATAAAGAGTTTTTCTAACAAGACATCACTTTCTTTTGGACGTACTTTTTTAGGAGATTGTGCAAATACCCCCACATTTATACTCAGAACAAGTACAAGAAAAGACCATTTTTTAGGGGAAAATTTATGCATAGTAGTATATAAGTTTATTTAGAGTAGTTTTTTTGTTTTAATAACTGATCTTGCAAGAGATTTTTTAAAATCTATTTTCATTTATTCAAAGACCATTCTAAGGTTCACCAAGCAAATTGGGAAGAACTAAAAACTATAATGTTGTTCTACTAAAAGCATTCAACTTTAAGCATTAAAACA
>ENA-ORXM01001134-ORXM01001134.1-marine-metagenome-genome-assembly--contig:-NODE-1134-length-39154-cov-4.404893_pt1 | contig 39154 bp, 36 predicted proteins | sample MGYA00237867_ERZ511480 | MGnify/ENA primary metagenome ERZ511480 (study PRJEB26309, sample SAMN06266103) | marine metagenome | isolation source: Algal blade | place: United Kingdom:Sidmouth, United... | reverse complement strand
GAAGTTCTTGAAGGTAAGGGGTTTGTCTTTTAGCAACCCGAGCTTAATGCCTTTACCCTTATAAGCTGCGTAGGGAACGATAACGGCGAGCTTTTCTTTTTTCTTGCCGTAGGTAATAACAATCTCTTCACCAGCACGCACTTGCTCCATGATGTCCGAGAAACACGCCTTGAACTCGCCGACCGGAAATGATTTCATAAGCGGAGTATAGGCAGGTTCTTGACAACTTGTCAAGAAAAACAGTACCGCTTCTTATAACAATGCTCTTGTCCTATTCGGTGAGTTGTGAAACCATATTAGTCATGCTTCGTTGGCTAAAATACGCCTCACTTCTTCAACCAATTCAGGTGAGCTTTCTAGCGTCCAAGTCTCGTCACACCAGTCGCACCAGTTCCAGAGGTTACCCAACCATTCGGGATAGTAAACTGTATCGTCATCTGTAGGGCGAGCATCCAAGAACGCGTTGTCAAATTTCTGCACAAGCTGACAAAAGGTTAAGACATTTATTTTTTCATCGAGTAATTTTTGACCATAGAGATGTAATAGCTCTCGTGCCCAATCTTCGCCTTGTTCTGAAGTGGGAGAGAAGTCATGAAGGTCTCGAGCTAGCCGCAGGGCTACTTTTTTCGCCTCCTCATAAGTTAGATTAAACAGGTCGTAAACATCAGGATGAGGTTGCCGATTCTTTAATAGTTCTTGCTGAGCCCAGTTTTCGAGTTCTTCTTGAGAACCTATAACAGCCCAATACTTGAACGCAATTTTTCTAATTTCTCCACTCATAACTTATGAGACATAGTTGTCATTTATGTTCCCAACGTCACCACACACAGCGGAAACTCCCTAACCCCATCCACTTGCAACAGCCTCGCTAACTCATCATCATAAAACTCAGCGCGGAAGGTTGCGACCAGTTCCAAAGCAACCGCCGACATCATCGCGCACTGCGCAGCGCCGCCAGCCTCTAAATACAAATAACGGTAAGCCCGACTTTTCACACCGTCGGCAAGGCGACTTGGCGCACCCGTATAAGCGATAATTGCAGCGCAAGCGTCTATATCAGTGTCGTTTAGAAGCGCGTCTTGCAGGTCAAAACTCGGGTCGCCACGTTTCAGGAACTCGAGACTGTGGTCACGTGGGTTGTAGTGGTAAAGCCCCGGAAACATGTCTTGTACTTGCCGCACTACCAGATATGCTTCAATACCCGACACGGCGCCTGAATTTATATGCGTGCGCTGTCCACCATAAGTAAAACCAGCCGTGCCCCACAAAATTTGCGAAAGCTCGTGCTGGTGAATCTGCCCACCCTCGGGAATGTCTAAGCGCTTTTGCGACAGTGATGACCATAAACCCTTGCCACCTTGCAAGCTGGGAATAGGCAAGACAGCCGTTTCCAGGGGATTCGCATAGACCTTTAGAACAGGTACATCGCGCCCCGTTTTGCTCGGCAATTGACCACGGCGATATTTAGTCTGCGCTTGAAACTGTCCGCCGACGCTTTTATCTTCTTTGGGCAAGACGCCTCCGAAACCAGAGTCTATCATTTTCTTTCAACGCCGCGTTGTGAAGATTCCATAGCGCCCAGCGCTTAAAGGCTACCCTAAGAGGCGTGACTGACGCCTTAGTGACGTGGTTTAACTCTGTAAAACGCGACTTGCCCTGGCGCAAGAAGCGCTCACCTTATAAGGTATGGATATCTGAAATCATGCTGCAACAAACGCAAGTTGCAACCGTCATCCCTTATTTTGAGCGCTGGCTAGAACGCTTTCCTAATGTACAAACGCTGGCAGATGCCTCACAAGATGACGTTCTAAAACTGTGGGAGGGCCTTGGTTACTATCGCCGCGCCCGTAACTTATACAAGACAGCACAAATTGTTGCACATAAAAAAGGCAGCATTTTTCCAGAGACTTATGAGGATTGGCTCGAGCTGCCTGGCGTCGGTCCTTACACCGCTGCTGCTATAAGTTCTATCGTTAACGGTGAGGGCGTCGTCGCCGTAGACGGCAACGTCAAGCGCGTCGCCGCGCGACTTTTTAAGCTAGATGTTCCTGAGGAAAAACACGTCCGAGAACTCCTCACGCCCTTTATACCTAAGAAAAATCCTGGGGACTTCAACGAAGCCCTGATGGAACTTGGTGCAACGGTCTGTACTAAAAGTTCTCCGACTTGCCTCTTTTGTCCTGTCCAAGAGAACTGTCAAGCGTTCGTGTCGGGGGAGGTTGAGGCTTACCCCAAACCGAAAGTCAAGGTGGCAAGACCTCATTATGAACGTTACGCCCTCGTTCATTTAAAGGACGACGCCTTATGGTTACGTCAGCGCAGTGAGGATGAAATGTTAAACGGACTGTGGGGGTTTGTGCTTGTCGATGAACAACCAAAGGGTGCCAAACTTCTTCCACCCGTCAAGCACGCCTATACGCATTTCAGCCAGACCATCACACCTGCTCTAGCGAAGACAAGCTCTAAGATTGAGGGTAGCTACGTGAAAGTATCCGAGCTAGACGACATAGCCCTCTCAACTCTAGACCACAAAATCCTAAACGTTTTAAAAAACCAAAAGTTAATTACCCTCTAGCCTTTTCTCCCCTTCCCCCTCTCCTGTTATGCTCTCCCCATGTCACGCGAACGCCTCGAGCCCACCCTGCAACGTGAACTCTCGAGCCTCATACCAACTTTAAAAGACCCACGTATCCCCATTGTCGTCACGGTCGAAACTGTTAATCTTTCACGCGACGGACGTTCAGCCAAAGTTTTGGTCAGCACGCTCGATGATGAGGACGAGGACGCCATGTTAGAAGCCCTCAACCGCTCGAGCGGCTACTTACAAAAAGAAATCGCTAAAGATTTGGGGTTGCGCTTTACCCCGAAACTCACCTTTTTACGTGGTGGCCTGTTGTGAATAAACAGTGGTGAGTAGGCAGCTGTGAGTGAGTTGCGCCTGTTCGTGCGCTACGCCGAAACCGACGCGATGCGCGTGGCGCACCACAGCGCTTATGTGGTGTGGATGGAAGCGGCGCGGGTGCAGTGGCTTAAAGATAGAGGCTTGAGCTATAAGCAGCTCGAGGCCGAGGGCATCAATCTGGCGGTAAGCAATCTCAACATAGACTACCGCTCGAGTGCGAGCTTCGATGACGAAATTGTTATTGAGACAGTCCTTAGTGAACTTAAAAATCGGCGCGTTCGTTTTGACTACGAAATTTGCCGCGCCGATAATGGTGTAGTTTTAGCACGGGGCTCGAGCGTTCACACACCCACGAACGCCCAGGGCCGCGCGATTCGTTTGCCCTCTGATTGGTTGGAAAAGCTGCAAGCTACTGAAAGCTAAGCTCGTCGTGAAGAGAGTTGCAAAGTGCTGCTCGAGCTTTCCATAAAAAACATAGAAGCTCACCAGTTACACCCTTTCTAAATCCGTTCTTCCTCACAACACAGGGAAAACTTCTTACCTGCACGCCCTAAAAACCCTCATCCTGTCTTTACTAACGCACGGCGCGGCGCTATTTACGGTAAAATAGCCCTCGAGAGCTTTTCATAGGAGGTCGGCAGTCTTGGCGGGTCATAATAAATGGTCGCAAATCAAGCGCAAAAAAGCGGCAAACGATAAACAGCGTGGCAAGATTATCAGCAAACATATCCGCGCTATTCAAAGTGCCGTGCGTGACGGTGGCGACGATACGACAACGAACCTAGCGCTCAAAAATGCGCTGTCTGCGGCGAAGTCAGATAATGTCCCCTCGGATAACATCGACCGCGCTATCGAACGCGGTTTGGGTGCGAGTGAAGGCAACGCGTTTGAAGCTGCCATGTACGAAGGCTACGGCCCTGAAGGTGTCGCTGTCATGGTTGAAGCACTGACCGACAACCGCAACCGCACGGCGTCTGAAGTGCGCCATGTCTTTAGCAAACACGGCGGCAATATGTCGGGTTCTACCGCCTGGCAGTTCGACGCTAAAGGCATTATCGTGCTTAATCAGACAGATGAACGCGCCCAAGAACTCGCGATTGAACTGGGCGCTGATGACCTCGAGTTAGACGAGGACGCGCTGACTATTTACACCGACCCGACTGAGCTTTATACGGTTTTGGAAGCTCTCGAGGCCGAAGGCTTTGAAAGTGAGATGAGCCAGCTCACCAAAGTGCCGCAGACCGAAACACCCCTCTCAGCGAGTGACGCCGAAAAAGTCACACGCTTTATCGATAGCTTAGAAGAGCTGGACGATGTACAAAATGTTTACTCAACAGCTAACTTAGAGAACCTAGATTTGGTTACGTAGCTTAGCTCGTGAAAGGTATTTTATGAACAGTCCCACCATTTCGTGGGGTGACATTCCCAAGCTGAGCGCGTCGCAAATGCAGCAGCTCGTTATGTTCGCCACAGGTAAATACGGTATTGACGCCCGCATAGTTGTAGAACACGCGGGGCGCAACTTAGCTGAACTCGCCACCCGTCACGCTCCCGACGGTCCTGTCTTGGTCGTCGCAGGACGCGGCAACAACGGCAGCGGCGGTTTAGCAGCAGCGCGGCTTTTAGCCGGTCATGGTCGCACGGTCTTTGTCGTACCCACGCACGAAGCTGAAAACTATTCGGGTACGCCCAAGGAACAGCTCGAGTACCTAAAGTACTACCCCAACGTGCGCGTGCGCAGCAGCTTGCCTAAAATGAAATTTTCCTGCGTAATCGACGCCGCGATTGGCACCCAGCTAGAAGGCCCGCCGCGCGGTAGAACGCTGGATGTTATCACCGTGCTCAACAGTATGGCTGAGGGCTGCACGGTTATTTCGCTCGACGCGCCCACTGGCATGATGGCCGACGACGGCTCGGTCCCGGGGGACGTGGTCAAGGCGACGATGACACTCGCCCTAGCGCTGCCTAAGCAAGGCGTAAAACCAAACTCGCAAGCGGGTGAACTGTACGTGGGTGACATAGGTATTCCGCCGAACGTCTTTGAGGATTTAGGCTTACAGAGTTTCAAGCTGCCCTCTTTTTTAACTCAGGTTGTTGAATAAATAGCAGGTCACATAAAAAGACGCGTCAGGCAAAAGCCTGACGCGTTAGCTTTGCCTATCTAAGACCCCTATCTAAAACCTCTAGTCGAGTTTGTACGAAGGGGTTTCCGCGCTTAGCTCATGCACACTGCTCATGGTAAAGGTCCAGACCAATAACCAGAGTGCAAAAAGTGTTAGAAAAGAACCGCAAAGTACGGCAGCGATAATTAGATAAAACAAAGCCTGCTCCTTAAAGCCTCCCGTGAGCCTCTTCCCAAGGCTTCTGTTATCTTTAGTCTAAGCAGTAAACGCGTATTTGTCGGTGCAAACAGCACATCTTTAACAGGCTGCCATTCTGACGCCACTATAAAGTCATTAATGTAGATGAATCCTCAGTTTATTTGCATGAGGTTACGCTTTGTGAGCGGGCTTTAGTCTTCCGAGGTAGCCACTGGATTGGTTTTATAGCTACTCCAGTCGCTCCACGACCCGACATATAGTTTGGCGTTTTTGATGCCTGCTTCTTCTAGTGCGATCAAATTGTGGCTAGCACTTACGCCTGAGCCGCAGTACATGATAAGCTCATCGGCTCCGGCTAGCTCGAGGTCCTCGAACTCTTCTTTGAGAACATCCGCTGTTTTATAGCGTCCGTTTTGTAGGTTTTCTGCATAGGGCCGATTGAGTGCGCCCGGGATGTGCCCACCCACCGGGTCGAGGGGTTCGTGTTGACCGCTGTAGCGTTCCGCGCCGCGTGCGTCAACAAGGAGTACATTTGGATTGTCCAGGTTACGCAAAACATAGTTTTTATCGACAAGCATCTCAGGTTGCAAATTGAGGGTAAAAACGCCCTCTTCAAAATTTGGCGTATTATCTAAGAGGTCAAAGCCTGCGTCCTGCCAGGCAGACAGCCCGCCGTCTAAAATTTTCACCTTATCATGGCCTGCGTATTTAAGCATCCACCACAGACGACCTGCAAAAACCCCCGCCGCATCATCATAGATAACGACGTGGTCTGAATTTGAGATACCTGAACGCTCGAGCTTGCGAGCAAAACTCTGCATGTCGGGTAGCGGGTGTCTGCCGCCATGCTGCGCAGGTGGACTCGAGAGGTCTTTATCCAGGTCGAAATACACTGCCCCTGGAATGTGCGCCGCCTCGTAAGCCTTTCGCCCCGCGGCGGGGTCGCTCAGGTCAAAGCGGGTATCAATCACGCGAACATCATTATCAGATAGTCGCGCTTTTAGGGTTTCGGCATTTATCAAATTGGACATAGTTATCTCCTCACATTATTTTCAGTTTCAGCTTTGGTTTATAACGCGAAAGCCTTTTTGCGGGTAAAGGTTTAGAGCCCTACCCTTTTCAGTTGCGCGTTCAGCTTCGGCTGCGCAGCACCTGCCGAGACTCACAAGACGACCTCACTATACAAACCCCTGAGTAAAAAATCGTGAAGACACTGGAAAAATGACTACAATAGATACCTATGCGAAACGTAGTGCGGCACATCGACAGTTCTAAGAACCCGACGGTCAAAGCGCTTGTGCGTCTGAAAGAACGACGTATACGTGAGCGTGAGCGCCGCTATTTGATTGAAGGTTCTAGAGAAGTTACCAGGGCTGTTCAAGGGGGCATATCTCTGGAGCAAGTTTACTTTGCCCCTGAGCTTTTGCAAGAAGAGGGGCAGAGCTTACTCGAGCTTCCCGACACAACGAATATAGACGCCACGAGCCTCTCAAAAGCTGCCTTTGAGCACATCAGCCTGCGGCAAAAGCCAAACGGTATCTTAGGCGTTGCAAAGATGAAAGAGCAGGATTTAGAGGGTCTCGAGCTAGCCCGAAACGCGCTTGTTTTAGTGATTGATGGGCTGGAAAAGCCAGGGAATGTGGGTGCACTACTCAGAACCGCCGACGCCGCCAATCTAGCCGCCGTGTTCTTAACAGGCGCAGGCACCGACCTCTATAATCCCAACGTGATACGCGCCAGCATGGGCAGCGTATTCAGCCGCCCGGTTCTGAACGTAGCTACGCAGGAACTTATCTCTTATCTAACAGACAGAAATTTCAAACTTGTCGCGGCGACACCCGCCGCTGAGACACTTTACTGGCAAGAAGGTTTGACCGGACCCACTGCCCTCATTTTGGGAACCGAGCATGAGGGTTTGGGCAAGGACTGGTTGAGAGCAGCCTCGAGCCAGGTCATTATTCCTATGAACGGCCTCGCCGACAGCTTGAATGTATCGGTGGCGGGGGCGCTACTTATATATGAGGCGTTGCGGCAAAGAGAAAACGGGCAAGGGTAGAAGTACATTTGGCCGTCAAGCAAACACAAGTAGACCAAGTAAAACACAATAAACCAGGTAGTAGTCACCGCCGCTACCAACCACCTATACTCAAGACAGGGTTAGTTAAAAACGACGAACTGAAAACGACGAACTGACGACAAAAAAGTTTAAAGAAAGTTTCAGGTCATTTGCACTACGTTCAGGTATAAACCCAGGATAGACTCGAGGCTCTAGTGGCTAAACGCGGCACGTACAAAAAGGGGTACTATATTGTTTTGCTTTACGCCCTGGACCTCTTTTACCGGCTCGAGTCACAAAAACGGCCAGACCCAAACTACTGGCAGCCCCTACCCCGAAAAAGGGTAGACCAATTCCTCAAACTCATTATGGACAGTCTGAGCGAACTCGGTGCTGACCTGCCTGAGCTTTACTCAGACTTTCTTAAACTCCTAGAACAAGCGCAACTCGGCTACCTGGCTAAAGGACTGAACTTCGTTGTAAAGCGCAAACTCAGTCAGTCTAAGGGAAAAAGTCTCGAGCAGCTTAGGCTTGAAGAGGTCGTCAAGAAGCTTACAGAAGCTTATACATTTGCCGAAACGCATCCACAAGTACGCAAACTATCCCAGTTTTTACGTGACCACTTAGACCCTCTATGGAAAGAAACTATTATGACGCTTGCTCAGGAAGAAGCCTCCGCCCAGTGGGATAGGGCGTCTATTATTCTTGGCAGCCTACCCCCACACTTTACACATAACTACAAACAAATCATGTGGGCTCAGGCTGAAGGGGAGGACAAGGAAAACTATTTGAGCGCCGTTCAGTTTTACGGTTTAGCAACCGGCAGCCTACCTCAGTTATCTAAGCGCTTGCAACCTGTCATGGAGGCAATAGTAGCGCTTCCGGCAGGGGCAGATAGCCTTATTAAGAACCTGAGCAATCAACAAGTAGCGCAGTTGAAAAGTCTCGACCAGGCAGCTATCAAGCTTGTCATTCTACTGAGAAGTTTGCGAAAGGCTACGCCCCAGTGGCGCACACTCGTGACTGAGATGAGTCAGGCAAGCCGCGCACTACCGACTGAGAGCCTGAGTGTCATTGAAGCTTGGCAGCGACGTTACGGCGTCAACATTAAACAGCTTGGCGAGGTCGCGCAACTTGTTCACCACGACGCCTGGACCGTGGTCGAAGCGCTCGATGAAGAACTCATTCGTATGATTGACAGGCGCGAATTAACCCTGGCCCTGGTCAAGACGACGCAGACCTGGGACGAAGCGTTCTGGGCAAACATACGAACCGTTTTAAAAAATGAATGGCTGTGGCTCAACGCTTTCCGTGATGCCCAGCTACAATTTTCGACCCTTGCAAGTCAAAGAACGCCCGCCCAACTAAGGTTACGCGACCTTTTTCCGCAAACGGTTGCCTGGCTCGATGAGCAGTTTAGAGAGCATTATCAAGAATTACTACTCCGCGACCTTGATGAGGTTGCCCAAGAGGCAAACCGCTACGCGTTACGCGTTGAGAAGAAGCTTTTTAAGGGTCGGAGTTATCCAACTACGCCGATTCTTATCAAGAAACATGCGCAGCCTGTTCAACAGCTCATTCGCGCCTTTAAAAGCTGGCCTGATAAACGTAAAGCTCGAGGGCGCATTTATCCTCAGTGGCTTATCCTCAGCCTGACAACCTTAGCTGAGCTTTGCGGTTACGAAAGTTTTCTGGGCACAGCGCGTTTTGCCGCCCAGCATCCGGAAATACTGAAGCATCTGGGGTTTTCACCGCGCCGACAAGGCCTTCCCTCACACGATACTTTTCGCTACGCGCTGGCTCACTGTGACGCGTCGCAGCGCAGGGCGATGGTAACGGTGTGGGCACGTGATGTGTTGATGCAACTCGGTGTGCAGGCAGACGATTATTCACAAGACCGTTCGACAAACCACCTTAGCTACCTGGCCCTGCTCAGAAACCATTACCGCGACCTCATAACGCAGACCCTCGAGAATTTTCAGAAAACGGATGGGGAGTTAGCAAGCTTTCACCTGGAAACGGATTTGCTAGGCGCTATCGTCGCGGCAGATTTTCTGCGAGAAGAGTTAAACCTAGTCACAGTCATCTCGCAAAACATTTACGGCTATCACGTACTCACTACGGATCAAAAATAACTGAGCGTGCGGCGTCGCCTAAAACATTAAAACTGGCCCAATAGTAGGGGTTCGGGTACTGGCTACGACTCTCGAGCTGTGCAGCGCGTAAGGCGGCGTCAACGGCCTCGCCGCTTTTTAAAGCCCTATAAAAAGAGCGCATGAATTCAGTGGTCTGCTTATCTTTGATAGGCCATAGCGAGGTTACAAGGGCAGGCGCACCTGCGTGTAAAAACCCGCGGATAAGCCCGAAAGGCTCGAGCCCGTAACTCTGTGTCAAGCCGCTTTCGCACGCGGACAAAACAACCAAGCTAGCTTGAAGATGGATGCCGTAGAGGTCACGTGCATTTAACCAGCCATCGGCTAAGCGTAAACCTGAAAACATGGGGTTGTCAGGTCGGTAGCTGCCGTGCGTTGCTATATGCAAGATACTGGCAGTGGGGGCTCGCTCAAAAAAGGTCGCTTTATTAGCGCTCGAGCCGCTAAAAACGTTAGCCCCTTCGAAGCCTTCAGCAATCGTTTCAATTTCTTCTTGTACGGCGGGCAACGAATCGCTTGGCACGCCGAGAGCAAGTAGAGCACCCTGAGGCTGAGTTGCCTTTGTTTTGCAAAAACGGTACACCGACGCGCTCGGAGCTAGCGAGATACGCGCCCTGTCTATCAGGTACTCACGACCATCGTAAAGAGCGGCAAAGGGAACCGCGTAAAGACTGTCGTGCGGAACGATGATGAGCCGATTACCGTCTAATGTGAGGTTTAGAGGCGCTATCAAACGTTCGTAAAGGGTGCTAAGGCGGTTACCGATGCGCCGCTGTAAACGTTCACCATAAACCTCTGCGTGCACCCCCCCCAAAGCTACCCTGTTAAAATAAAATTCGAGTCGCTTGAGGTCTTGCTCGACCTCGCTTAAGCTTGCCAGGTGCGTCACACAGCGTATCTCGGTTCTGCTTACAACAAAAGCCGAGAGTGTGTCACCGCTACCAAAATATTCAATCAGTACCGTACCCTCTTCGACTTGCTCATTAAGCGTCGCAAAGTCTGACGCCGTTACGTGCTCTAAGGCCGCGGCCTCAGGCTGGAGCCGCTCGAGGTCACGCAAAATTGTGGTGATTTCGAGTTCACAGGCACGAATTTTTTCACGCCGCGCTGCGTCATAGACCTCTTCCTCGGCACCTAGCACGTGCCAGTGCAAATCTTCGCGCGCTTCTTTAAGCCGTCTAGAAAGCTCTCTTATCCGCGTGTCATCTATGGGGAGTTTAGTGCTTACGCTCTTGGCAAGAAGCTCGAGCAGCGTACGCGATTTGGCCCGCTCGACAAAGGTAAATGCCTCATGAATGCGACCTTGTTCGACTAAGAGAAGCACCAAATCGTCGTAAACTGAAAGTTTATCTCCGAGATAAGCCGCTTTAAACTCATCAATGGCGAGCGTTGCGCGCGTACCCTCGAGTTCATGAATGGCCTCGCGGTAATGTTGCTCAGCGTCAGCGAGTCGTCCTTGTTTATAGGCCACTTTACCCAACAAATAAGCGCTGCGAACCAGCAAGTTCACTATGCCAAGCTCGCGCGCCTGAACCGCAGCGTGCTCGAGCGTTTGCCGCGCTGACGCGGGCTTGCCTAAAACCAGTTGCGCCTCAGCACTTATCAGTAAACCCAAAGTCGTACTGGACAAGCCCCCCCGGTCCCCAAAAAAAGTCGTGGCGTTTTGGGCTAATTCCAGAGCGTTGCTGGGCTCGCCCGTTTGAAGATATAAAGAAGCTAAGTAGAGCTTGTGCAAGCTTGCCTGCACCTTGTTACCTAGGTCCTGCCACAACTTTTGAGCTTCCTCAAGTACAGTGCGCGCCTCGCTGGGCTGTTTGAGCTTTGTTTGAATATTGCCAAGCAAGGTTAAAACCTCAGCTTGTTCCATCTTCATTTCATTTTCCGTAAAGGTATCAATCAGGTTCTCAGCCAAGCTTTTTGCTTCATTTAAAAGGTTGAGGTCTAGGTCTACCCTCGCCTCTTCAAGCTGGGCGAGGGCGGCGTCGTTACTATCCTCTGAGCTGTAAAGCTCCCGCGCCTGGGTGAGTAGCTCGAGCGCTTCGCCCAAGCGTCCTTGGCGGCGGTAGAGCAGGGCCAAATTGACCATTGTCCCAGCCGCAGGACGACTTTTTTCAAGCTCTTGAGCAATAGCAAGCGCCGTATGCAGGTGCGCCGCGGCGTCTTTAAAGCGGTCTTGCTCCTGACAAACGTCACCTAAATTGATGTGGCTGAGCATAGTCTCTTCGCGGTTACCCTGTTGTGTATGTATTGCCAGCGCCCGCTCGAGGGCAAGCTCAGCTTGCTTGAACTGCCCCAGCGCCGTATAAATAATACCGAGATTGTTGTTGGTTTTGCCTTCTTCAGGTTTACAAGCGTGCCTAGAAAAAGTGTGACGGATGGTTTCTGCCAAGCTGCGCGCCTCTTGTAGCTTTCCGGTCATAGCCAAAGGTTGCAGTTGTCCCAGCGCGACCTTGGCTGCATCTATTTCTAGATTCAGGTCCCGGTAGAGACGCCGCGCCGACTCGAAGTGCCCAAGCGCCTCTTCAAAGTAACCTTGAGCACTGAGACCAATAGCCAAGGCCCAGTACCCCTGAGGCTTTGCCCTTGGCTCGTTTGTCCATTCGCTCACTTCAAAGGCGCGCCTGCCCGCTAGTAGGGCTTTAGCTCCGTCCGTATGTTTATAGCTATCTACCTTAACCTTGAGCGCACTCGTAAGCTCGAGACCGCTATTAAGCTCGGGCCACTGGCCACGGCTATTATAAAGTGCCTTGCGCTTACTACCATCTGCCTCTTGCAATAGCTGCAAGAGCAAGTCATCCACCGCAAGGTCCTGAGGCTTGACGTAAATCATGAATAGTACCGTTTCTAAAACGTAGGAGTGTAAAGGATGGTGTCTAACTTGCCTCGAGGTTTTGAACGCTCAATTTTTCAGACCCCAGCTGAATGTCAAGCTGATACTGCCCTACCTTTTGGAGCTTCAACATGAACCCGCCTGAATCATCAAGGCTTGCCTTTGACGTTTCGCCGTCCCTAAGATGACTTAAGATCACCTTGCCCTGGGGAATAGCTTCACTGCCTAGGGGCGTCAACAACTCGCCAATTAAGTCGGCCGCCTGGGCTCGAGGTGTAAAGGTGAGGTCAATATAGTACCCCCCAGCCTTATAAAGTTTTGTCCAGGTATTTGCAAATGAAGCGCCGCGAACATCAGACGCTTTACCTGTTACATCAGCAATCAGTTCGGCTTTATAGGTCAGGCTTGCCTTATTAGACATTAAGGACTCCGAATAGAGCTTTTAAAGCGTAGGCTTAGTAACGGTTTAATCGTCATCATCATCATCGTCACCATCATCATCGTCATCATCGCCGCCGTTTCCTGGCGGGTTGTAATTATTCAAAGGTTGAGCTTTTTCTAAGTATTCCCTGACGTCAATACGACCAAAGCCCAGTTTAATATCAGGGTTATAGTAAGACACATCGACTGCTGCTGAATTAATGTGCTCTGCTAGTTTTGTGTATTCGTCAGCGGCGTCGTACTCGAGGGCAAGCCCCAGAGCTAAAGCGCCGCTCACAACGGCTGCTGCTGCTGACGTACCACTTACAGACATCCTTTTTCTGCCAGGTGCAACGGTATAGATATCTTCACCAGGTGCGACAAGCTCTAAATTATCGCCGTAAGTTGAAAAGGGTGATTTACGGTCATATTTATCAACACTACCCACCCCGATAAACCAGTTTTTTCGGTTTCCATTACCCGTATCTGACTTGGCGGCAGGATAGGTGACTCTAGTATCGCCACTATTGCCTGACGAAGCGACGATATAAACCTCTTTATCTAGAGTATAATCAACGATTCGTTGCAGCGTGTCGTAATTATCGTTGGTGCCCAAAGAAAGGTTGATAATATCTGCGTCTTGCTCAACAGCCCAGTCGAGCGCTGCGATAACGTGGCTCAAGTCGCCCGACCCCTCTGGCGTTAAAGCGCGGATGGGCAGGAGAGAAACGTTGGGAGCAACTTGCACAATAATGCCTGCAATAGCTGTACCGTGACCGTAACCAGCGTTATAGCCTCTAAAACCGCGCTCGTCCTGGGGAAAGCGGTCACCATCGACAAAGTCTTTCCATTCGTTTGCAGCTGTAAACTTGCCAATAAAAGCAGGATGATACAGGTCGATACCGGTGTCAATCACAGCAACCTTTACGCCAGCACCGCCATTAGGCGAAAGGGCCCTAGCCTGCGGCAACCTAATCTGGTCCCAGGTAGCCAAGTTTTCCTCAAATGTGGTTGCCCTGCGTCCATCAGTCCAGGCTGTCCAACCACTCGACCAGGCGCGGTACTTTCCGGCCCAGAACGCGGCGCTATCCATAGTGAACTCGGGGGCAATGACAGTGTTACGGTTCGGGTCGGCGCCAAGATGCAAGCTGCTTATTTCCTGCTCGTACACACCTAAAACAGCGAAACCAGCTTCCGGACGCCAGCTTACCGCTGTAGCGTTGTAGCGTTTCTCTATAATCTCACGCGTATCCTCGGGTAAAAGCTCTACCTCGAGTAAGTAATCGTAGCTTTTTTGTGCTAACTCTGAGGCAGCTGTCTCACCACACGCTGTTAGTAAGCCCGCACTCAAGATTAGACTTAGGCAAAGAATGGTCAGTGTCAAACCGTAGGACGTCATTCGTTTCTGCATGTTCCTCCTTGCCCCTCTCAAAGGATGCCTAAGTTTACCTTAGATGCTGGCCTTTGCGTATACAACTAGGTGCGTATACATCTAGGGGGCGTATACATCTAGGGCTCGAGCGAAGCATACTGCGTTTCATTCAAGTCTAAAATCCAATCGTTACGCCCAAGCAACTTTGTATCTACCTTTGCTAGGTCCACATTCGGATCAATTAAAAATTGTGGTTCACGGTCATTAAGCTCTGCCAAAGCTCGAACCCGAATCTCAGCTTCTAAGTTTTCTGGCTTGCTTGCTAAGTAGCGCGCAAATTGCCGAATCATATAGGGCCGCGTCGACATTTTTCTGTACTGCCACGAGGTCAGAGTCGCGCGTGGGTCAATCTCGCGGCTGTCCTGAGTATGCGGGTTCACCGCGTAGAACTGCACCTCACCATCTTTGTCTCTAAGCTTCATATGCCAGGCAAAACGGTGCCCCTCTTCAGTCCAACTGACTTTGCTCGGAACCGTGTAGTGTCTGAGGGGCAGGCCAATTTGAACCAGTGCCCAGCTCGAGAGCAAAATAACGACGGCAAACTGTGACCGCGTGATATTTTTTGAGTATTTATAGGATATTTCAAACTGAGATGACTCAGAGAGGGGTCGGGCTTTGTCCATAAAGAACCAGCTGATAAGCAAGCCTGCCAAAGCGCCCACGGTTAAAGGCACCAGTTCAAAGGTTCGGTGGAACCAGAGCGCACCGACTGTACCTAAAAGTGCACCTGCCATCATCAATACGCTTTTGTGGCTCGGTCTGAGCCACAAAGTGTCAAAGAGCTTACGCGGCCAGGAAGGAGCAAATAAAATACTTGACGCCACAATCATAAGCCAGGGAAAAATGCCGATACTGAACCAGCTAGCGTTGAGCAAGTTGAAAAGTACCACTGCGGTAAACGCGTAAGGTCTAGTCCTGCGCCAAAGCAGCAGTGGAACGGCAAGTAAGTCAATTAAAAGCCCCCCGTAGGCGAACAAGTAAACAGCCCACTCATAGTCAAAAAACTGGCCTATGAAGGGAAAATCTGTGCGGTCCGAGAGCCAGTCGCGCAGCGGTTCGCCGCGCAGTAGCCAGTCGCTGTTAAGCTTCGCAATGCCGCCGAAAAAATAGGCCACGCCAAGTTGGAAGCGTACAAGCCAAAGCGTCCAGGCAGGAACCGTATCAGCTCTTAAACCAGGTCGTAGTAGGGCGTCCAGAGAAAAGCTGCGGTGCGCCGGAACAAATATCATCACGAAACTAAGCAGCATAATAAGGTAAAAATGATTTAAATAACGGGCTTCCTCGAGTAAAAATATATAACTGAATGCCACAAAGAAAAGGGCCATACTAAGGCGGTAAAAAAGACCTAAGCTTATAAAAAGAGCCAGGAGCCCCAAACCATAAAAATGCAGGTACATGCCGTTACCAGACCACGGGCTCAGCCATTCAAATCCCGTGTAAGCAAAGTTAAATAGTGGGTCAATCCAGTAGCGAGCAATCCACCCCTTGTCAAAATAGCGCTTGACTTCCCAAAGCATGACAATCCCAAAAGCAATACGAAAAAAAATCAAACTGGCAATGTCGACACGCTTAAAAAGAAAGCTTAGTAGGGTGTTGTTCTGAGTCATTACGAAAATCCTTCTTGAAAACTGGTTAGCCTAACTCGGCTCAGTCAAGGGAACTTTATAAACCTTTGGGATGGTCCCACCTTTCAAAGGTAGGACCATCTTGCTAGAAACTTAAGTTTTTACTGGCTGTTTAACCAGGACTGATTAGTCGTCATCGTCGTCGTCATCACCGGGGCAGTTGCCGCCATCATCATCGTCATCATCAAATGAAGGTGAACGGAAATCGTCATCGTCGTCATCGTCGTCGTCACCACCTGTTGGACAAGGATCGGGGGCTCTAACCGTGACGTTTGCGCTATCGCTATCTCTAACAGTCCCATTGGCTCCAAAGTCTATAGGATTACCAGTATTAGGGTCAATTAGGAAGGCGTTACCTACGACATCAGCCGTGTTGGTAAGGCTTTCACTTACTTCTAAAGTGCAGGTATAAGAAGTAGTTTCACCTTGTGATAGCGTGCCGAGATTACGGTTACAGTTAGGCGCTATCGGGTCAGAAACAGTTACACCATTAAGTGTAGTTTCGCCCGTGTTTCTAACAGTAATCGTGAACGTGGCGATGCCGCAATTATTATTGCTACCGCCGTCGTCATCGTCGTCATCGAACGAGGGTGAGCGGAAGTCGTCATCATCGTCGTCATCTCCGCCGCCACCGCAAGGATCGCGGCCACCATCATCATCGTCATCATCGAAACGAGGTGAGCCTAGTGTCGACGCCGTGAAGCCGCTTCCTCCCGTTCCACCACCTAAGACAACGACTTGATTGTCCGGGCTTTTCTGGATATCAATGGAGGGCTTGACAACGTTGACAGCTGCACTGTCACTGCCAGTAAGCGTCGCGCCGCTGGCATCCTGACCTGTGACCGTAGCTGTATTCGTAAAGTCTGCCGTCACGTTTTGCAAGGTGCAGCTATAAGTGCTAGAAGCGCCTGACGCTAAGGTTCCGACAGTTCTATTACAGTTCGGAGCCAAGGCATCCGCCACTGCAACATTACTAAGACTTGATGCCCCTGTATTGCGTACCGTAATGCTAAAGGTGGCACTTGCACCCGCAGCAATCGTTTGGGTGTCCGGCGTCTTTTGAATATCGATAGACGATGGACCTGCGCCGTAACCGAAGTCGGCTGTCAAGAAGACTTGACCTGCTCCCAAGGTAACTCGCAAAGGTTCGTTACCACTGGTCAGTGACAATCCTGCGGGGAGCGTTGCTTCATTTACGTCAACGCAGTATGTGCCCGCTTCTACATCGTCGAAAGCGTATTTACCATTTGAATCGGTCGTTTGAATATCAATTACAGATCCGTCATCAGCTGTACCGCACTGACCGTCCGGCCCAGGGTCTCTGAGTCTAACCGTCACGCCTTCGATACCAGGTTCGCCCCCGTCTTGAACACCGTTACGATTGGTATCTCTAAAGACGGTATCGCCAATGCGACCTTCTTCGGGCTGTGGTGTAAAGACGCCAGCGTCAACGCTAGTATCATTCTCGCCAGGTGCTAGATCGATATTACCTGTCGTGCCTGTATCAGGGTTGACATCGCTGTCTCGAGCATCGTCGCCGCCCTGGTTGGCAGGGCTGAAGTTAAAGCCGTTACGTACCACACTGATTCTGTAGCAACCTGCTTCAAGATTATCGAACAGATAGTTACCATTATTATCCGTCGTGGTGGTTCTTAAGACAGTATTGTTGCAGTCTCTGAGTTGAACAGTTGCGCCAGCCACACCGGGTTCACCCATATTTTGAACACCGTTTTGATTAAGGTCATTAAAAACGCGGTCACCAATGCTGCCTTGACCGGGTTGGTTGGTAAAGACACCCGCATCATTGCTGAGGTCTTCTTCACCTGCGGCTAAATCGATATTTCCTGTCGTGCCTGTGTTGGGGTCGATATCGCTATCGCGACTGTCGTCATTACCTTGATTTTGAGGACTGAAAGTGAAGCCGTTAGGGACGACACTAATCCTGTAGCAACCTGCTGTCAAGTCATCAAACAGATAGTTACCGTTGTTATCCGTGGTAGTGGTTCTTAAAACAGTATTGTTGCAGTCTCTCAGTTGGACAGTGACACCTGCTACACCGGGTTCACCTGGATCTTGGATTCCATCTTCATCAAGGTCATTAAAGACACGGTCACCAAGGCTGGCGTTTCCACCTGGAGGTGGTTCATACCCAAAGTCAGCGTCTAAAAAGTCTTGCCCCGAATTCAAAGTGACCTTTCTAGGGTCAGGGGTGGTTCCGGTCAAGCCAGAGGGTAGCGACGGATTGAAAACATCAACGCAGTACATACCTGCGGCAAGGTCGCTAAAGAGGTATTTGCCATCGGCGTCAGTGGTGAGACTAGCTAAGACGGTATCATCTGCACCGCCACAGCGACCATCATCACCAGGGTCTTTGAGTCGAACGGTGACGTTAGGAATACCTGGTTCACCAGGATCTTGAACCCCGTTGCCATTCGTGTCTCTAAATACCGTGTCACCGATACTACCGCGACCAGGCGTTGGTTCATACACGCCTGCATCCACGGTTGGGTTATTTTCGCCCTCACTAAGGCTTACAACCTGTGACTTACCATTACTTGAATTAGCGTCACTATCACTAGCGTCATCGTCCCCCTGATTAGCGGGGCTAAAGACGAAACCGTCAGGTGCGTTGAACATCACGCAGTAATCGCCAGGGGTAAGGCCGGTAAAGGCGTAGCGACCGCTACTGTTTGTCGTCGTACTTCTTAGGATAGGGTCACTGTCGTCGCAGCTGAGGTCATCACCTGGGTCGATTAAGCTGACTTGCAGGTTAGCAATACCCGGTTCACCTGCATCTTGAATACCATCTTGATCTAAATCGTTGAAAACAAGGTCACCTAAACTAGCGCCACCGGGAGGCGGGGGGGGTTGATCTCCGAAATAACCAGCGTCAACACTTACATTTGTTTCACCGTCACCAATAGAAATAACGCCTGTTATCCCGGTATTAGGGTCAGGGTCACTGTCAGCACTGTCGTCACCACCCTGGTTCTGGGGGCTAAGCGTTAAACCGTCAGGTGTAACGAACTGCACACAGTAGTCGCCACCATCAAGATCGTCAAAGGCGTAAAAGCCGTTCGCATCGGTCGAGGTAGTTTCTAAGACGCTATCATCAGCAGTGCCGCAGCGGCCATCAGGACCTGGGTCGACCAATTGCACGGTGACACCTTCGATACCCGTCTCGTTTTCATCTTGGATACCGTCACGGTCCAGATCTTCGAAAACACGGTCACCAATCAAGGTTTTAGGAACGCGCAAGGCCGCATCAACCGTCCGGGTCGTGCTGTCATCTGTAAGCGTTATAGGATCGGTATAGCCTGTAGTGGGGTTGGCGTCACTATCTATAGCGTCGTTATCTCCCTGATCCTTTTCGCTAAAGACATAGTCGCCAGGGGGTACGAATTGCAAACAGTAAACCCCAGGGTCAGCGACAAAAAGGTAGCGCCCCTGTTCATTCGTTACTGTTTCTTGAATGACCGTATCGCCTTTGCTATCACAACGGTTGTCAGAGCCTGGATCGATCAGTCTGACTGTTACGCCTGCTAGTCCAGGTTCATCTTCAGTTAATATGCCATCGGGACGAAGGTCGTCCCAAACTAAATCGCCCACAATTGCTGACGCAAAAGTGGTACTACCTTCAAGCTCACCGTCCTCTGACGATTGGCAAGCCGAAAGTATAAATGTAAGCAGGCCTATAAGCAGCCATACTTTGTTTCCTCGCAATTTTGTCATACAGTATTTCTCCCTTTGAGTACGTAGTTGAACACGACGTTTTGCTTCATAACCTCTCTTTTCGCCCTCCTATAGGTCTCGGCAGTTCATCCGAAAACGAACTGGGAGCTAAAAATGGCATAACCCAAGCTAAAACTCACCCCTCCGCTAAGAATAAGTTCTTAAAAGTGCCCCAAAGTTAAGTGGGTTATGCCTACCCACAAACTATATCAAGCGTTATTGAAAAATTTGAAAAACTGGAGTTGTTAACGGTATTAGAGGATGCGTAGTACAGAAACTACCTTGTGAACAGCATTTTGTATTACGCAAGGTTGGACACATTGCGCTTATCTAGATATCTTTCTCCTACTGAGGTACGTGCAATAAATCTTTTATCAGTTCGCGGAAATCTTTACCCTCTAAGGGTTTTTGAATCACGCGGTCAGCCTTGGCAAGCCTGGCTTCAGTTAAGATGCGCTTGTCCTTAAGGGCCGTTAAAATAATCACTGGAACATCTTTAAATCTGCGAATTCGTTTGATGCGGTTGCAGACCTCTACCCCGTCAACTTGCGGCATGTTGATGTCTAAAATAATCAGGTCGGGCGTGTTGTCCTGTAAATACTCTAGCGTCTCACGCCCGTCTTCTTTCGCAACAACGTCGTAACCGTCTAGGGTAAGCAGCATATCGAGGACCACGCGTTGTCCGTTTTCATCGTCAGCAATAAGGATAGTAGGCGTTTTAGGTGTCATGAGCTACCCTTAGGCTATAGCAAAGCTAGAAGTCTTGTCGGGGTATTCTCCACACTCGCTCGCCCAAGTTTAAGGACTGTAAAAAAAGCTACGCTTGCGCGCTTGCACATTCGCGTGTGCTGCTAGACTGTCTGAATGCCTGCTCTAAGCGAACGCGCCCTTGAACGTCGTCTGAAACGCCACGTTTTAAAAGCCACACACAGTTTCTTTGCACCTTGCGCCCCAGGGTTCGAGGCCGTGCTCGAGGCTGAGTTAAAAACCCTTCCCGACGTTACGCTAGAGAGTACAGAGCGAGGTGGCGTGTCCTTTTCAGGACCACTAGACACGGTCTATCACGCTAATTTGCGTTTGCGCACAGCTCACCGCATTCTACTAAGACTAGATGACTTTTTAGCGCAGTCTTACCCGACGCTTTTCAACCGTATCAGTCGGCTTGCTTGGGAGCATTATCTAGGTTTCAATAAAACTTACGCGCTAAAAGTCAGTGCTAAAACGTCTCGAGTACGTCATCATAAAAATATTGCTGAGACGGTGCATAGTGGTGTCTTAAAAGCCCTCGAGCCCCACGGTCTAAACCCTGTTCTAAGTGAAGACGCGCCGCTCGAGTTTCACATCAGGCTGTTTCAAGACCGCTGCACGGTAAGCCTAAATACAAGTGGCGAACACCTGCACAAACGCGGCTACCGCACTCACATCTCACAAGCGCCAATACGCGAAACCTTAGCAGCGAGTGCTCTCATGAGTGTTGACAGTCCATCTTATGACCTTATTTTCGACCCCATGTGCGGTTCGGGAACCCTGCTTATAGAGGCGGCGCTGCTAGCTAAAAATAAGGTGCCTGGCCTGAGCAGAACATTTGCTTTTGAGGCTATGCCGAGTTTTCAGAGGAGTAAATGGGAACGTTTTAAGCTCGAGGCCACAAAAGAACAGATGCCACCGGACACGCAATTCTTAGGTAATGATAGTGACGCCGCTACTATTGCCGCGGCCCGTGATAATGCCACGAGAGCAGATGTCACCGAGCTTATTAAATTTCAATCCGGGCTTGCTGAATCTTTAAACGTACCGTCGCAAGGACGCTCGTTGCTACTGAGTAATGTACCCTACGGAGAACGCCTGGGGTCTAAAGAAGAGGTCAAAGCTAAACTGCAAGGTTTCGCCATCCACCTGGCTCAAAACTACGCGGGCTGGGACTACGCCTTCGTAACTAAAGATACCGCTTGGCTTGAGTCAGCAGAACTTAAACCAGAGCGGACGCACCCTTTTCAAAATGGGGGTTTGAACGTCTTTTTAGGAACGGGGAAAATACCTAATTAAGCGTCAGGAGGATTGAAAGCCTGTAGAGTACTGCTTTCCAAGGAGGCTTTTAGAATTACTCTATGCTTCTAAAGGACCTACTGAAGGGGGTGAGAATTGAAACGACCAATCCGCCACATCTTTGTAATTTTCAAAGAAAACGGTGATACAGCCGGTTAGAACCCACCACATTTTTTCATCGGGGATAGCTAAGTTCATCCAACCTTCGCGTCGGTTAAGCTGAACCTTGCAATCTTGAGCTTCTAAAGCCGCTATAAGACCTGCCAAACGGCTTTCCGATACCCTCGTTTTGAGCTGTGCGTAAGCTGCGTGATACATAAATTCCTCTCAAGCTCAGAAGTCTCCATCAAAGTAAAGGCTAACACCACTGGATGAAAACTCGCCGCTATACTCATGAGTTTTGTGTGAGAAATTAGCGTTTGACTAACTCGGAGGACAGCATTACAAGAGGAAATATTGAGAGGTCCGCATAAAACGCTATACTTAAGCTAATGCTATCTGTCAAAGAGCGACTTAATATACTTCCTCAAAAGGGCAAGCTCGAGGTCATCGGTCTGCGCAGCGAACGCCGTGGCGAGGTTATTAGTGTTGAGAAAACCGAGGCGATAGAGGGGCTCGGTTTAAAGGGCGACCACCGCACTAAGAATAAGAAAGTCGACGCTCGCGCCAAGCGGCAAGTCACGCTTATTCAAGAGGAACATTTGCCCGTCGTCCGCTCAGTTACAGGCGTTGACGCACTCGAGCCTCAACAGTTGCGGCGTAACCTCGTCGTATCGGGCATCAATTTACTCGCCCTAAAAGACCGAACCTTTTCGATTGGTGAGGTTCTTTTAGAGGGCACCGGCCCCTGCCATCCCTGTAACCGTATGGAAGAAGCACTGGGTCCGGGCGGGCTCAATGCTATGCGGGGTCACGGCGGTATCACGGCGCGTATTCTTAAAGGTGGGACGCTTAATGTAGGCGATGAGGTAATGCTGGAGACGCCAGGACAAACGCAAAAATAACGTGAGAGAAACAGTAGCCTTACCTCGAACCTAGAGAAGCGCCCAGATTCAAACTGCATCTTTTGGTTGATAGCGTTCAGGTTTAAGGGGTTAAGGAAAAAGTTTGAAATCCTTCGCATGGACACGGCCTGCCTGGTGCATCAAGACAGCGTTCATCACCTCAATCGCCATACGCGACTCGAGCGTCACCCCCGCCCGCACCCCCACGCAGGGGTCATGCCGCCCTTTGCTTAATTCAAAATCAAGTTCACTTAAGTCTTTACGCACAGACTGCTGTTTTAAATTGATGGTCGAGGTCGGTTTGAACGACACCTGGGCAACGAGCGGTGCGCCCGTTGTAATGCCGCCCAACATACCCCCGTGATTATTAGAGGCGTAACCGTCTGAGCGAATGGGGTCGTTGTTTTCAGAACCGCGCCGCGTCACGACCTCGAGCCCTGCCCCTATCTCGCAAGCCCGCACCGCGTGCAAGCCGCCTAGAGACCCCATGAGTCTCAGTTTCAAACTCTGATAGAGCGGCTCCCCGATGAGCGGCGGAACCTTGAGCGCGACGACCTCGAGCTTAGCCCCAAGCGAATCGCCCTTTTTACGTGTTTCCTTGATAAGCTCACCCGCCTGGGCGGCAAAGTCAGCGTCGATAGAATAAATAACCGCCTCGCGCATAGCGCGTTCGACCTCTTCGATAGCCCCAGGGTCGGAATCATTACTCAGCACATCGCTTAAGCGTTTTTGCGTTTTTAATTCACCGACCTGGCAAATGGAAGAGAGAAAAACGGTGCCAAAGGTTTGCCCTAAAAAAATCCGCGCCACCGACCCACCTATAACGTCGCTAATCGCAGAGCGGTAGCTCGAGCGCCCCCCACCTCTATAGTCGACAAAGCCTTTTGATTTGTAGTGCTTGACCAGGTCGGTATGTCCCGGTCTGACCTCACCCCTATCACCGGCAAACTGCTCATAATGCCGCGACTTCGATGACGTTGACAGTACAAGCGCCGCGATAGGTTCACCCGTCGAGTACCCCGCTTCGTAACTTTGCGTCGACCAGCTTTCATCACCCAGACTGACGCCAATGTCGGGACCTGAGAGCAGCGTGTCTAGGTTATCGGGGTCGAAAAGTCCAGCCGTAAAAACGAGCTTGTCCCCTTCGTGGCGCGGCGTGCCGTGCCTGTTGCTACCGGGACGGCGGCGGTCTAAGAAAGCTTGAACGGCGCTCCGGCTGAGCTTTACCCCAGGCGGACAGCCAAAAATAAGGGTCGAAATACCTGGGCCGTGCGACTCACCCGCCCCAGTTACTGAGTAAAGAGGTCCACCTAAAAGTTCCACGCCGCTATCGTATCGTTTTTATTAGGGCCGGTTGATATTTCAGCGTCATCAGGAGGATCTTCACCTATTTTCACTCAGGTTTCGGTCAAGATGAAAGCTCCGTTTAGGCTCTTCTATTGATGTAAACTTAAAGAATAATGACTATTGAACCAACTGTAAAACTAAACGAAGAGCAAATAGCCTTTTATCACGAAAATGGCTACCTTGTTCTAGACGCCATTACGACCACCGAGGAAATTGCCACCATGCGCCAGGCTTATGACCGCATCTTTGAAGAGGACGCCGGTAGAGCTGAGGGCAATGCCTTCGATTTAGCCGGGTCTAATAAGGAGGGGCAAGCAGCTACCCTCCCGCAAATCCTCAATCCTGAAAAATATGCGCCGGAGCTTTCCAACACACTTTACCGCGCGAATGCAGCCGTGATTGCCAGGCAGCTTTTGGGTGAAAGTGCGACGGTGGGCAAGGGCGGTCACGCTATTCGCAAGCCGCCCTCCATTGGCGCAGCCACGCCCCTGCACCAAGATGAGGCCTATTGGAATGAAGCCCTTGAGTACAACAGTTTGAGTATCTGGTTGCCGTTGCAAGACGCCACCGTTGAAAACGGCTGTATGCAATTCGTACCCAAAAGCCACCGCCTGGGCGTTGTTCCGCACCGCAGTATCGGTAAAGGCGCGGCGGGGCTTGTGGTGGATGAATCCGTGACAGATATCGGTGAGCTAGTGCCCTGTCCTATACCAGCAGGCGGCGCGACGATTCACCACAGCCGCACCTTTCACTACGCAGGTCCCAACACAAGCTCTGAGGTTCGCCGCGCTTATATCATCGGCGCGAGTACAGAAGCTAAAGGGCGCAAAACTCCCAGAGACTTTTACTGGCAAGAGGAAATGCGGCGCAACCGCGAGGCGGCGAAAGTTTAAGGCTCATGTCCAGCATAGGTGAAATTGGACTAAAGGTCGAAGGTCAAGTGCAACAGGGAAAAGTAGAAAGTGCAAAGGAGAAAGTTTTTTTCATTCGTTCTGAACATGAGCCAAGCTTAAAAATCAAGTTTTAGAGCTAGGTCATTAGCTTTTCCGTTTGACACGCTTTTCGCAAGGTAGACTTGCGCATGGATGAATTAGGTATTTCTGACGTACAAACTGCCCTAAGCTCAGGTGAGCACAGCGCTCGCTCGATTACTGAAGCTTATTTAGAACGTATTGAAACGGTTGACAGGGCGGGGCCTACGCTCAACTCTGTGATTGAACTCAACCCCGACGCGCTTGACATAGCCGACGCGCTTGACAAAGAGCGGGCAAGTTCAGGCGTCAGGGGTCCGCTGCACGGCGTACCTATTTTAATCAAAGACAATATCGACACGGCGGACAAAATGATGACCACAGCGGGTTCGATTGCGCTGTTAGGCTCGAGGCCGAAACAAGACGCTTTCATCGTGCAACAACTCCGTAAGGCGGGTGCAGTGATTCTCGGCAAAACAAACCTGAGCGAGTGGGCGAACTTTCGCTCGTCGTTCTCGAGCAGTGGTTGGAGCAGTCGCGGGGGGCAAACGAAGAACCCTTATGTATTAGACCGTAACCCTTGCGGTTCCTCGTCCGGGTCGGGCGTCGCCGTGGCAGCGAATTTGTGCGCGGGGGCAATCGGCACCGAGACCGACGGCTCGGTGACCTGCCCCGCTTCTATCAATGGGATTGTCGGCCTAAAACCCACGGTAGGTCTGGTGAGTCGTAGCGGTGTTATTCCTATTTCGCATTCGCAAGACACCGCTGGACCCATGACGCGCAATGTTAAAGACGCCGCAATTTTGTTGGGGGCGCTGACAGGGGTAGACCCAATGGATGACAAGACGCAAGAGGGCGCGGGCAAAGCACCCAAAGACTATACAAGCACCCTGAGTGTTGACGGTTTGAAAGGTGCGCGCATCGGTGTCGTACGCAATCTGTTTGGGTTTCACCAAAGTGTCGACGCGCTTATAGAAACTGCCTTAGGCGTGCTTCGTGACCTGGGTGCGGAGCTTGTCGAAGACGCCAATATAACCACCAAAGACAAGTTTCGTGAAAGCGAATATGAAGTCATGCTTTACGAATACAAACACGGTTTGAACGCTTACTTTGAAAGTCTGGGACCGGATGCACCTATCAAAAGCCTCGAGGACCTGATTGCTTTCAACCAAGAAAATAGCGCCACAGTGATGCCCCACTTCGATCAAAAGCATTTGGAAAGAGCGCTAGAGAAGGGGCCTTTAACCGATAAAGCTTATTTGCAAGCCCTGCACGACTGCCGCCGCCTAACGCGTGATGAAGGTATTGACGCGGCGCTGCAAGCATACACTCTAGACGCCCTGGTAGCCCCCTCTAACGGAACAGCCTGGACCACCGACCCCATCAATGGTGACCGTTATTTGGGTAGCAGTTCCTCGCCCGCTGCGGTAGCAGGCTATCCGAATATTTCGGTGCCTGCTGGTTATATCGAGGGTTTGCCCGTGGGTCTATCGTTTTTCAGCACGGCTTACAAAGAGGCTGACTTACTCAAATTTGCGTACGCCTTTGAGCAGGCGACCCAAGTGCGTCAGCCGCCGCAGTTTTTACCGAGTTTGAGCGTATAGACTGTTCACATGACTTACGACGAATTTAAAAACAGCCTAAACGAGCAAACTGCTCCAGAAACTTTAAGCCCTGCTCTCAAAGCCCTGTGGACCGACGGCGCGGGTGACTGGGAGGCTGCCCACACGGTCATTCAGGACCATCAAGATGGTGACGGCGCCTGGGTTCACGCGTACTTGCACCGTAAAGAGGGTGACGCCTCTAACGCACGCTACTGGTACAAGCGCGCAGATAAGCCCATTTTTGAAGGAGCCTTAGAGGCTGAGTGGGAAAGTATTACTAGAGCACTGCTCGAGACTCAGTCCTAACTAAAGCACCCAAATCACAAGACAAGTTGAAACCCCTCAGGTGTTCGAACACCTGAGGGGTTTTTGGGAGTGAGGTTAGTCGGTGCCTAGCGGTCGTTAAACAATCTAACTTGACCGTTACTATCAACTTCACCAATAGGTGAAAGCAGAATTTCACGGCCCGTCATGTCAATACCGCCACTGTTACTGCGTAAGCAGTTCGGTGAGCAATTAGGAATGCTGTAACCGTCAGACGCGTCTCTGTTGACCTGGTAACCCAAGTCTTGAAGGGAAGCTGCTGTCATGCGGCTAAGCGGGTTACCGCGCGTGCTGCCACCTAAGTAACCGGTCATAAGCTCGTTGTCAAAGGTTTCCTCGTCCCAGTGACCACAAGCAGTGCCGCGGCGACCATTATTTTCAACAGGAATATCACCGGAACCGCCTAGAGTTGCATATTCAGCTTTGGCGTTGGTGCCCGTAAAAACAGGGTCTGTAGAGCTTAAGCAGGTTGAGCCTGAGAAGGTTAGTAGATTTTGTCTCGACCATAAGGTGCCAATACCTAAGACGTGACCCATTTCGTGCAAGATGACGTCTTTGAACGTGCCGCCTTGCTCGAGTGCGGCAACGTCAGCACTATCGAAGCGCATAACACCGTAGATTGTTAGGCCTCCGCCGCTACGTGTCAGGCACGGACCTGCTGATCCTAAGATGCTGCCGCGTCCGTCAATAGGTTCTACAGAAGCGTAGATCACAATGTCGTCAACTTCGCGGTTTTCAGCTGGCTCACCGGAGCCGCACCGGTTTGCGCTCTTGTTGAGCTGCGCGGCGGGTATATCGGCCACGATAATCTCTGACCAGCGAACAGCAGAATCTTGAAAGACCTGCTTCTGAGCGTCTGTAATCGTGCCACCAAAGACAAACTCTATATTGTACTCGCCAGTAGGTGGCTCTGGTTCAGGCTCTGGTTCAGGTTCTGGGGGCGTGGGTGGGTCTGGATCGGGCTCAGGATCGGGCGGTGTAGGTGGATCTGGGTCGGGCTCTGGATCTGGTGGGGTAGGGTCGGGATCCGGTTCTGGCTCTGGTTCTGGCTCCGGCTCAGGATCGGGAGGGGTGGGTGGGTTTGGATCCGGCTCTGGCTCTGGCTCAGGCTCAGGTTCTGGCTCTGGCTCTGGCTCTGGTTCCGGTTCTGGTTCCGGTTCAGGCTCTGGTTCTGGTTCAGGCTCTGGTTCTGGTTCAGGCTCTGGTTCAGGCTCTGGTTCTGGTTCCGGATCGGGAGGAGTGGGTGGGTTTGGATCCGGTTCAGGGTCTGGCTCAGGATCCGGTTCGGGTTCGGGCTCTGGGGTATCTGTAACATCAGCGTAAGCAGCTACAAAATACGTGAACGGTACGCCTTGGTGTTCAATTTCAAATCTAAGTTCAGATGTGGTTTCTTGGGGCGATAGTGTTCCGTCACCACCCAGGTCAGCGTCACTCACTGTGGGTTCGGCGCTACTTAGATAATCTTCGCCACCGCCAACAAAATAAAAGCGCTGTCCAAAGTCAAGGCCTTCGGTGATATTTTGAAATGAAGCCTTAATATCTAGACGGTTACCTGGCATAAAGCTGAATGAGGTATCAGCGATACTTAAATCTACGTCAACCTCGAGTTCGCGCTCTGCTTGCGCACTTAGGCCAGCGTTACCATCTACAAACGCGGCGGAAGTTACGGTTTTGGTTTGCGGGTTAACGGTGAAAATAAAGCCTGTTTCCGACGTATAGGTCGTAGTTTCCTTGTTTTCACTACAGGAAATCACGACAAAGAAAATTGCAATGAGACTTAACAATCTCCATTTATGCATATGCACGGTGCCTTTCTAAGTGAATTGGAGTTGAGTTGCTGGCTTGCCCCAAACTATTCATAAAGAACTATTCAAGGACAAACCAGCATGCCTTGACGCTTAGGGTGAAAATGACCCAAAGAAAGACTGTGTCACCTGAGCGACTTTACCTTGCTTGTTGAGCTTGGGCTTTACATAGTTTAGCTTGGGCTCTTCAAAAGGCTTTTTAGGCTCGTTCTCGGGTATTTTGTGAGTGTTGTCGTTTTTACTCATATGGGTAGTGTCTCCTTTCAGAAACGTAGGACTATGCTAAGTCGGAGTGGTGGTGTAATGGATGTTCAGTAGCCTACTGTCGATATGACTAAAACGGTTACTAAACAATAATGTCAGCTTGCAAAATCTGCGGAATCATTGTGGGATTATTCGTTCCCTCGACAGACGCCTAGGACCTTGCAAGACCTTGAGACCAGTTAGGTACCAAAAGGTCTAAGCAAACAGTCCTTTACCCCCTCCTTTGTAAACGAACGAAAGTTCTAAGGCGTTCATTCATTTCCCCTTTCCGTTCTGTAGAGAACGCTTAAGATAGTGACCGACGGATGGGAAAGAAACATGTGGAGAGCCGCTTCGCCTTTCCCACTTGTGAGAACAAGAAAACCTCATTTATGCAAGTGTGAGAGCGGGCGATGTTACTTAAGCATCTAACTGAGGGTACCGAATCTGCATTAAAATTCTTTAAGTTTTGCGCTAGTATTCACTCATAATAGCTCACGCGCAAAGGCTTTAGAGATCGTCACTTGCTTCGTTTTTAAGCGTTGACCCGTTCAATAGAACGCTGAGACGTTAAGGCTCTACGAAAAACATATGAAATACATTGGTCTTGACAGGTGTGGGGTGATGTATTCTTGGACTATTGTGATACGCTCCTTAGCCCCCGACGAACTCACCTGGTTTTTAAGTCGCTACTATACGTTTCTGGGTCACAGCGACCCGCGCGGTTTTGCAAAGCGCATTCTCAAACACGCGCGCGACTTAGATCACGAATCAGTCCGCACCTTTATCAACCTAGACGACGCGAATCGGCCCAAAGCAGGACTCAACCTGCTTGCCCCGCACCAGGACGCTGACGACCAAAACCTCTATTTAAGCAATATGTGGTTTGAAGATGACCCGGCTGACCTGCATCACCTGATTAAAACCCTCCTCACGCGGCACCCACATGAGGCGGCCCACGCGCCGCTGTATAACTTTTCTGAGGCGACGGTTGCCAGCCTGGAAACGGCGTTTGAAGGTTTAGGCTTTAAACTCGAGGGTGCCTTTGACTTAGCGTTTAGCCTCTCAGACCTACCGCCTTTGGGGTTGCCACTGGTCTTAGAAGCTTGGAGCCACGACAGTGATGAGGCCTTTCGTGACCTGTTCGAAGGCGCTGAAGCGCAGGCGATAAGCGACAAAATGTGGGCTTGGCTCAAGCGCTGGCGCGGACGCTTTTTACCTAAGCTCTGGTTCATTATGCGCGAAACCCTAGACCAGCCTGCGGTCGGCTACGCCTTTTACGGCGCTGAGCGCGAGGGGATTGACGGGGTATATTATCTAAGCGCCGTCGGTGTGTTGCAAGAACACCGCCACTCAACCGAAATGCTCAAGCGCGTGGTGCTCTCGAGCCTGCACGAACTTGCCTCGATAAGCCCCTTAGGTAGGGTTGAAACGACCCTGGCGACAAGCGACCCCAAACTCATTCAAATCTTTGAATTGATGGGCTTTGATACCTTCAACCGCTACAAACGTTTTATCAGGCGACCCGAATAACCAGATGCCGAAATCATATCTATACAGCTCGGTTCGTTCACCTCACTGTTTTAAGGTCTCGCTGATACTCGAGGAGAAAGGTGTCCCCTTCGAGCGTATCGAGATTGATTTGCGGGGTAAAGAGCAAAAGACAGCCCCTTATTTAGCGATTAACCCTTTAGGCCAAGTGCCTGTCTATGAAGATGATAGGGGCGTTCATATAGATTCACTTGTCATTATGCAATACCTGGACAAAAGATACCCGACCTCTCAGTTATTTCCTAAAAATGAAAGTGTAAACAAAGAAGTGCTCGACTGGATTGAACACTCGAGTACCACCATGCGCGACACGAGTCACTATCTCTATTGGCAACTGCTAGAACCGCCCCAGAAAGGCACCGATTGGGGTGAGGTAGAGCGGTTAAAAGCGCAAGGCTATGACTCGCTAAAGGCTATGGAAGCAGACCTTGAGAAACACGGAGACTGGCTGTGCGGTGACCTGAGCGCGGCTGATTTTAGTGTTTTCGCCTGGGTTTACGGGTTTAAGCGCTTTGACCTGCCTGAGTCTTGGGACAACTATCCTAACGTGCAAAGTTGGTACAAGCGTCTCGAGGCGCGACCCAGTGTTGCAGCGTCTTACGGGCAAAAGGGCCAACCTTTCAAAGATTTTTTAGCGGCACGTTAAGGTTTGCTCACACTTCAAAGTTGTAAGCTCAGTTTGGTTTATCATTGATGTACAGAGATGTACAGAGACATACCGAGACACATGGAGGAAAAATGAACCTGATACGCATAGTTAAAATAGTCTTTACCGCCCTATTCATAAGCGCCACTTTCTGGGCGGCGGCTGACCCTGGCGGCAGCGACGAGTCTGAAAGCGCTCCCGCTTATTCCGACGCGGCAGCGCTCGTCGAGGAAGAACAATTTGCCGAGGCTATTCCCGTTTTGCTCGAGCTAGCCCAAAGCGACGAAGCTAATCCCGACATTTATAACCTGCTTGGCTACAGCCACCGCAGACTCGAGAAATTTACCGAAGCGCTCGACTATTACCGGACGGCTCTCGAGCTGGACCCCATGCACTTGGGTGCTAACGAATATTTAGGCGAACTTCATCTTAAAATGGATGATGTAGCGATGGCTGAAGAACGTTTAGTGGTATTGCAAGACGCTTGCCGCGAAGGCTGTGAACAGTTAGAAAAATTGCAAGGAGCCATCGAGACTTATAAAACTGAGGGCAGTGTAGATTGGTAGAGAATGCCGTTACATAGGTGTCTCCATAAATTAGCAAAGGCCTAAAAAACGACCTCATAGGACAGTACACTGTCCACCCTTGTCCACTAATAGCAGAGACAAGGGTGGATTTGTTTCTTTGAGAAAGCCTCTAAGAGATTCTCCTAACAAAACCTAAGTTTGTTCTTGGACTTAGTCCTGTTTAAGTAACGCCTCATCCCCCCGACGTTCTCGGTAGCCGTGGACCATAACCCCAGGTCGTCCGTGGCTTTGTCCATACTGCTGGTCGTTGTGCGGGTCGCGGTAGCCCACGCGCACCATGCGGCGGGGCTCCTTGGTTGTATTGATATAGGAACCGTGTACCGTGTAATAACAGAACAACACCACATCGCCGCGCTTGGCGGGTACAGGTACAGTGTCCTCTAACTTCCATTTGTCGGTGGGTAGGTGCGGCGTTACGGGACCCTCTTCGGTTTCAAGTACGTGCTCGAGAGCACCGTTCTTATGCGACCCAGCTAAAAAGCGAATCTCACCGTTTTCGTGCGAGGTGTCATCAAGATGAACCAGAACATCAATAAACTTTTCGTTCTTGTGACCGTAAAAGGGGTCGTCCTGGTGCATGGGAAAAGGGTGGCCTGTTTGCGGTGGTTTGATGTGCATAGTCGAGTGGTGCAGCTCGACGTTTGGACCGAGAAGTTGTGCCAGCGCACCTGCCAACTTAGGTTTCGTTACCCCGCGCATCCAGGCTGTTGAGTAAAGGTGTAAATCGTGCATGGCTGTGAGTTTGGACTTTTTCTCGGTCTCGGGGTCCATGTAGGCTTGCCGCCAGGGACCGACCCAGCCCTCCGAGGTAAACGACCAGTCTTGCACCAGACGGTCGAGTTCATCGGCAAGCTCATCGGTTTCTTCTTGGGTGAACACCCCAGGAATATGTAAAAAGCCGTTCTCCTGGTAAAAATCGATTTGTTCCTGGCTTAACATAGCTAACTCCCTTTCAAAAAAAACTTGTTAACTGCTCTTGCTTAAATTTGCATGGGCACGTTGTATTTGTCACCAAGTTTAGCATTATAGGAACTGACTTGCCCCTAGTAAAGCGGACGACTATGTTTAAAAAACAGACACGGCGTGATTGGAGTAGCTCGAGCTTTCGGTTCCCTTGGCAACGTTGAGAGAGGATTTTACAAGCTAACTAGTGGTGAGCAAATCTGTCTATCTCTGTTTCCTCAAAGCTTTAAGAATGCAAAAATTTTTCGCAACCTGAGTACAATAAACCTTGCTTAGATAAAGTTAGGGGAATAATGTACTTGTTGCACCCAAAATGGGTTAGTAATTTGAGGTGGTTATGTAAGCCCTTTCAGTTTGTAGTGTGTGTAAGTTGTTCGGCTTAATGGGCAGAACACATAATTATAGTTTGGTTACGATTAAAAAACTTCACAGGCGTCACATTTGATTTTGTCTACCATGACATAGAATGATGTTAGGCTCGTTGCAGCGTGTAACGAAACCGCTCAGTGATACTCTAAAAAGTATTATTTATGTTTTTGGGAGGGAATGGAGTGAGTTTATGGGAGATATGACTCGAGTTGATTCTTCAGATACCCCAACCCAATTTGTAAAGTTTCGTAAGGGGAAGGAGTGGGCTGAGACATAATAATGGTATAAATCATGCTTAGCAGATGATTTTTGAATATGACCCGCTAAAAGCCTATTCCAACCCTTTAAAGCATGACCAGGTCAGTTTTGACGAAGCTAAAAGCGTTTTCGAAGACGCGAATGCTTTTTACCTCCCTGACGAAAAGCATTCAACTATCCACGAAGTTAGGGAGATAGTAATAGGTTACTCATTTTACGAACGCCGCATTTTGGTCGTTTTTACTGAGAGGACTCAGAAAACTGACCCCTGTCCGCGCATCAGGATAATAAGCGCACGTATTTACACAGGTGACATGTAGTCACAGAAAGGAGTATGCAAATGTCGGTATACCTAGAAGTAAGCCCGTCAGACGAAGAACTTGAGTTGGACATTTCAAAAGCTAGAAAGAATAGATTCGCAGCTTACACAGATAAAGGCAATACCCCCTATCAGGGTTCTGTGGCAGAGAATTACTGCATAGTCGTAGACCCCTCCTACGCTCTCCTAAACCCTTTTAGCACTCCTAAGCCAGCTCACATTACTATAGCGGGTAGTTTGCAACTAAACATCAAGTAACGATATTAACCAAAGGCACGTTGGCGGGGATAGTTACCTCTCTTATTTGAGAAATTATCTTCGCCTCCTTTGCTTTTTCTGGGTTAAGTGTCTCTCCCCGTCTCTGATACTTTTTTGTTTGGTCTAATGATAGACCTGTCTTGTCCGCAATAATTTTTGCTATTCGCTCTTGGTCCTCTTTTAGACTACTGACCCTTTCTTCTAATTGGTCAAGCGTAAAAGACATAGAGCCTTGTACTGTAAATGAAACACCATGATAGAGGAAAGTAGAGTGTTCTGAGGCATAACGCTCGTCACCTGCTAAGAAGACAACTGTTGCAATAGAATCAACGGTTCCAACATTGTGCATTACTACTTTTGTAGATAAACCAACTAAGAAATTATAGAGAGTAAAACCAGCAACCACTTCACCACCATTAGAAGACAGCATGAAATAAAGCTTTTCGGGATTGTGCTGCCCGACTATGTCAGTGCATAATCCCATGATTTGTTTTACCGTTTGCCTATTAAAATCAAGGAACATATTAATGTAAACAGTATCAACTCGTTGTTTATTCATTTAGCCAGTTTACCACTGACGCCAAAAAACAACCTACCTAGCTAGCTACCCTAGCTACCTAGCTTAATCTTTGTCTCGTTCGTTCGACCATATGCGCAATAATGATGTCCTCGACCTCGGCGGCGATAGCAGAAACCTCTCGGTCAACATCGATGATGTGCGCCCCTGGTAGGCGTCTGGAGAGCCCCTGATACGCTGTACGCTGCCGCGCCGTTTCTTCAAACGTCACTTCTTGCTTGCGCGCCTGAAAGACTTCGGGTTCAGCGTCTAAGATAAAGGTCAATGCGGGTTTGGGAACAATCGCCCCGACAAAGCCCGTCAGGCTTTTGGGACCGCCGTAACGGTAGCGCGTCGGGTCAACTAAAATATCGTGATAGTAGCGGTCGAAAATCGTCAGGGTCGAGCGGACGCTCGCGGGTAGCGTTTGAAACCAGTAACCAAACGTATAGTCGGCCCACCAATAAGCGATTTTCAACAGCGAGGTCTGCGACCCTCGAGCTTTCTCACCGTGAGGGTCGGTGACGGGGGCATTATCTGACGCCTTGGGTTTTTTACCCAGATGAGGCCGCAAATGCCTACGTAAAACGTGCCTGAACGCGGGGGACAGGTTGGTCTCGAGCGCCTCGATAATCGTACTTTTACCCGCACCGTCAGGCCCGAACATAGCAATCCATAAGCCCGTGGGCTCAGTTACGCGCTTAACGACGCGCTTTAGCTCTGGCAATAGGGCTCTCTTTTTGGGCAACTGCTTCTCGAGGTCGCCCATAAGCGCTTGAAAAGAGGCTAAGTTATCTGACGCGAGGCTACTCACAACTTTTTGACTTAAAACTTCAGACCACAGCCCGCGCAATTCTTCGGCCCCTCCAGCTTCATCCTCGGCGTAGGTTTCTTTTATATAAGCCCACTGGCGCTCGTCAACGCCTCCTTTGAGAACTTTTTTAAGCAGATAATAAATAAAGCCTACGCGCGGCTCGGGTACGAAAAACCCGCTCGCATGCTCACGGCGCTGCGCCAAAAAGCGCTCAGCCGCTATAAAGGTTTGACCGTCACGCATATAGTCGCTGCCCATATCAAGCGCGAGATAAGCACGCTCACCCTGTGTACGCTCACTAAGCGCACGTTGACTTATAACGTAATAAGCGGAGCTTACTTCGTGCCTGAGAACTTGAACAAGGTCTACGCCCTTTGCCCGGGCAAACTCGAGTAAAAGTTTATCTAAACGCTCAAAGTCGTCCTGCGATACGACTATATCGACATCGCTACCGATAGCTTTGGGGTAGCCGCTTACGTCACCGACGATAACGTGGGAAACAGCTTTATCCTTCAAATAATTTGTAAAGGCCGTGAACAAAGCAAGTTTAAGGTTCTGGGACATCATAAAAGGGTGAGGGTTTTCCTCTCTTAGTTTAGACGCTCTTTCAGCGCCCAAAGACTCGCCCACCTACTATATGTTATTTCTGCGCACTCACTCCGACCAGGCTCACACAAACGTTCAGATAAAGGAGGTCGTCACATAGTGACGTAATGGCTAAATGCTGAGTGCTAAGAACGCTATGCTGGCGTTTATGCTACTTGCTTTTGACCTGGATAAAACGATAGTTAGAAACGATTACGAACTACCCACACCGATTATAGAGGCGATTGACCGCGCCAAAGAGGCGGGCCATTTGGTCACGGTTCTAACCGGACGCCCCAAAGTTGCCGCTGAGCCCTATTTAGATTCACTCGGCATCAATGACTACTACAGCACGAATCACGGCTCGTTAGTCACAGGTAAGAACGACGCGATTTTACGCCAAACCCATATCGATAAAGCGCACGTCGCTGACCTGCTAAAAGACTACCTCGAGCACCCCGACGTTGAATTTTCTTGCGTGGTGGGTGACACGCTTTATGTTAAAGACCCTGCCGATGAGCGCTGGTCCTGGGCGCATACGCTCAACCGCAAACTGAGTAAATTTCACCCTGAACTCGAGCTACACGCCGATAAAATTGTCTTTACCGCCAACGGCCTAAGCCCTAAAATTCGCAACTACGTTAGCGAAACCTATCCTGACTTCGTGATGTATCCCTGGGAAGAGGGCTACCTAGAAATTACCGGCCCCAACGCCGACAAAGGCTCCGCCCTCGAGCTTTTAGCAGGAGAATTGGGCGTAGAGCAAAAAGATATTATCGCCTTTGGTGATGGTCCAAATGACACCAGCATGCTCACCTACGCAGGTCACGGTATTTCAGTTGGTCCCCACGCCCACCCCGACACGGTGGCTGCTGCCAACGAGCACATCGTCTCCCCCGAAGATTTAGGGGTAGCAAAGTGGCTCGAGGAAAATCTTCTCTAGGTTTTATTGATTTTTCAGACTGCCCGCAACGATATTTGCCGTACTACACGTAAGAAGCAGCAAGAAGGCTGCGAGGCGCGGGAGATCATCACATCTATCGCAGGATTAAAAGATGTTCTCAAGGGTGAAGCGTTTGACCTTTTCTTTCCTCTCCCCTGCTCATCTAAGCGATTCTAAAAACTCCTGACGCGTGACAGCGTTACTTTTAAACACACCACGCATGGCACTTGTGCGGGTGCTCGACCCTTGCTTTTCGACCCCCCGCATCATCATGCACAGGTGACTGGCTTCAGTGATAACAGCGATACCTTCGGGCTCGAGGACGCTCTCTAAAGCGTCAGCCACCTGGCTTGTCATGCGCTCTTGTACCTGCATACGCCGAGCGAATACGTCTAGAACGCGGGCAAACTTGCTCAGTCCCAAAATCTTTTTATTTGGAATATAGGCAATGTGTGCTCTGCCAAAAAAGGGCAGCATGTGGTGTTCGCAAAGGCTGTAAAATTCGATGTCTTTGACAATGACCATTTCGGAGCCCTCGGCAGCGAACAGGGCGTTATTGACAACCTCTTCAACGGTGATACCGTAACCGCTTGTCAGAAACCGCAACGAACGTTCGACACGGTGGGGTGTTTTTAACAAACCTTCGCGCTCGACATCTTCACCAAGACCTGTAATAAGCTCAGAAACGAGATGATCCAAAGAGCAGTCGCCGACTTCATCAAATTCGGGGGCGGCTGGGTTTAAGAGGTGGGCAGCGTCACGCATAGGGGTCTCCTCGAGGGTGGGGCTTAGGCCGATAAGGGGTTTTCGTTCTATTCTAGGTGGCCCGATAATCTAGCCTAAAGCCATTATTGGGCTAGGTTTGTAGTCTGTTTATCGTTTGTATAATCTTTGTACAAACCTACACTTTAACCACTTTTGAAAGTAGTCTCAGTCAAACTTTATATAATCTGTATCCACTCAAGTAAATTCAAATTGGCGCGAAGTAAAGTTATTCCAAAAACACCTAGGTGTCTCAAACTTCTACAGCTAATCCGCGCTTGGCTCAGGAGCTTTTGCACTCGAGCCGCGAACCACCAGCCGGGTAGCCAACGTCATTGATTCTGGCTGAGGTTTGCCGCGTAGCTGGGCAAGAAGCAGCTTGCCTGCCTGTCGCCCTTTATCAACATGTGACTGATGAACGGTGGTAAGGGACGGCTGTGAGCGTGCAGCGTCAGAGCTATCATCAAAACCAACTATAGAAAGGTCCTTAGGGACAGCAAGTGTTTGCACAGTTGCTTCAGCTAGTGCGCCGAGTGCAAGTTGGTCACTCATGGCAAGAAGTGCTGTCGGGTGTGGTGCAAGACCGAGCAGGGTTGCGGCTGCCGCACGGCCTTCTTCACGGGTATTATCTTGTGTTTCCACTACAGTGACCTGCTTAGCCCATGACATGCCCGCTTCTTCTATTGCGTTTCTGTAACCCTCGAGTCGGGTCCTAGTTGGACCGTAAGTAGCCTCGTCTTGCCGACTAAGGTCAACTATTCCTCCGACTGCATCAGCTGTCAACTCGAGTGCGATGACGCCGAACCGCTTATGTCCCAACTCAATTAAGTGCGCTGCCGCCGCCGCTGCGCCCTCAGTATCTGCGACTGTGACATAAGGAAAGTTCTCAACAGTTAAGTTGTCCACCATTACAGTAGGAAGTTGACGTGCGAGCGCAGCTTCTAACAGGATATCATTATCTGCGAAACTGTGGACAATAAACCCGTCGACATTGGCTGTGGTTGCAGGTACAGGGCTACTTGCTGCATCGTCAGCGGCGGGACCACCCACCAAAAGCAGGGTGTAGCCTTCGCGTTCAACTTCGGTAGCAATGCCTTGAATAAACAAAGCTGCAACAGGATCAGTAAAAGCGTAAGACAGTGGTGATGGGTAGAGTACCCCAATACTTTGGGTAACGCCTTTTCTTAGATTACGCGCCGCTGGGTCAGGTCCGGCGTAACCAAGCTGTGCGGCTGTTTCTAGTATTTTTTCTCGCAAATCCTTAGACAGTTGATCTGGGCGATTGTAGGCGTTGGATACGGTTGAACGTGCAATGCCCAACTTATCTGCAATGTCTTTTAAAGTCACACGACGCTTCACAGGGGCTTTGTTGGTAGCAGACTTGACGCTCATACACCCTTATGCTACTATCTGAATCGATTCAGAATAAAATCGATTCAGATTTGATATGTTTGTGAATTAAGAAGGGTATTAGTTATGTACGGGATTATGAATTTACAAAGTGGAAGGGATTTTGCGGTAGCCTGCCGTGACTTTCGAAAGCTTCACCGACGCGCTGTTATGCATGGATTATTTAATCGACTAACGGGACGCCCGCTGACCCCCTGTCATTTTCAGTCCGTAAGCTGTCCGTTGCAGCAGGGTGCCAGACAGCTTCAAGAGATCGGAAGAGCGTCGTGTAGGGAAAGAGTGTAGATCTCGGTGGTCGCCGTATCATTAAAAAAAAAA
>ENA-ORXM01001133-ORXM01001133.1-marine-metagenome-genome-assembly--contig:-NODE-1133-length-39195-cov-4.939746_pt1 | contig 39195 bp, 35 predicted proteins | sample MGYA00237867_ERZ511480 | MGnify/ENA primary metagenome ERZ511480 (study PRJEB26309, sample SAMN06266103) | marine metagenome | isolation source: Algal blade | place: United Kingdom:Sidmouth, United... | reverse complement strand
TCGAAGAAATAGTGGTATAAAACCATGAAAAGGTGCACTTAAATGTCTTATTTTTAAGTGTACCTTTTTTTATTTACACAAAATGGAATCATTTTTAAAAAATTTGACTTATACTTATAGGGGATTTACCTCATTTACTTAATAAATTAAAAATCATTTGGCAAGAAGAAGAACTAATTATACTCGAAAAAGGGATCCATCCTTGGATTACCAAATCAACAAATCAATAATTTCCTCCAAAATCAGAATAGTAGGAGAGAATTTTGACGAACTCAGCGAAGTAGCTGGAAAAAAAATTGAATCCGAAGTTTATCCAACCTCACAAGTACTAGAATGGGCATACGAATTGGGCTTAGACGTAGTAGTCATTTCGCCTAATGCCAACCCTCCTGTAGCAAGAGTGATAGATTTTCGTAAATTTCTTTATCAGAAAAAGAAGAAAGAAAAAGAAATCAAATCGAACACTGCAAAGACTGTAATCAAAGAAATACGATTTGGTCCAAATACAGACGAGCACGATTTTGATTTTAAACTTCGTCATGCTCAAAGGTTTCTTCAAGAAGGAGCAAAAGTAAAGGCTTATGTACACTTTAGAGGAAGGACTATCGTATTTAAAGATAGAGGAGAACTGCTGTTATTAAAATTTCTTAAAAATCTGGAGGACTACGGTTCTGCCGAAAACCTACCTAAAATGGAAGGTAGAAGGATGACCGTAATTGTATCTCCTACAAAAAAAGCGAGTGCAAAAAAGAAAGTAACAAAAAAGGCTCCAAAGAAGGTTTCTGAAACTGATAAAAAGGATAGCAAATAAAGATTCTATTTTAGTTTCTAAATATAACTTCTGTTGCTCCAAATTTATATTTGTGATGGTATTCGTTTTTGAATGTCTTCACTTTTGGATGACAATGCAACATTTCATGAATACGCTCTTTAAGTTTACCTTTTCCAATTCCATGGATGAGGTAAGCTTTAGAGACACCAACCTTTAAAGCTTGTGCTACAAAATCTGAAGCTGCAGTTATTTGAATATTTAATTTTTCACCACTAGTAAGCTTTCTATTACTATCAGTTAGTTTATCAAGATGTAAGTCGATCTCGTTTACAAATTCCATCCTTGAATGAAGGTCAATTTTATCGGTTTTATGTACAAAATTTGGTTTGGTAGTCTTTGATTTCAGATTTTCTTTTGTGTAAGAAGTCAAGTCTAGTTCCTTCTTTGGGACACTTGATTTTGATGCCTGTAATTGATAAGCGATCACCTCTCTCTGGATACTTTCGAGGAATACTTTTTTTGCAAAAAATTGCTTTGGTTTTATTTTACAAAACACACTTTCTTTGTTGCCTGTAACTTCTTCTGTGAGCACCCAAAAATCAAAAGTAAATTCGGGATTATTATTTAGTTCATCAAATGGCATAAAGTCCAATTGACAAATATCCTTTTTTGGGAGTCTGCCTCTTTTTTCACTTAAAGTCTTACTTTCAAAATTAATTTTAATGTTATAGATATAATCTTTCGAAGAACTGTTTTGAATACCAATGTAATAACCTTTTATGGTGTATTCGTCTAGTTTTTCTGGTAAAAAAATCAATTGTATATCCATATTAAAATACTATGCTCCGTTTGAACCTTAATGATCCAGTCTTAAAGTCGGCAAAGGTTTTAGATTTGTCTTATAAAAGAATTACAATATGGAGATAAAAAGAATAGGTTCAAAAACAAAATGGAAAAATTTGGTTTCATTCTCAAGAGCAGTTGAATGTGGACTCTTGAAAATGTATTTATAACAAAGACGTTTGAAACTAATGTTAAAAATTCGCAAAAGGTCGGAAAGCACATGGTATTAAAGACATAGATCCCTGTTCAACTTTATTGAAAATCAGTAGTTTAGTAGATGAAGAGCTATTGGTTGAGAAATAAATGACTGCTATCAATCAAAAGGAAATCGTAAATTCGTTGTCTACAATCTAATATAACTTGGACGAGAAAAAATATTTTATAAAAGAGATCTATTATACCCTTCAGGGAGAAGGATTCCATACGGGAAGGCCTGCTGTATTTTGTAGATTCTCTGGATGTAATCTTTGGAGTGGCAGAGAGAAAGACAGAGCAACTGCAATATGTAAGTTTTGTGATACCAATTTTTGGGGAACCGACGGCGTTGGTGGCGGTAAATATACTTCTGAGTATTTGGGATCATATTGTGCATCGCTTTGGCCTGATGCAGATTCGAATTCGAAATTTGTTGTTTTTACCGGTGGTGAACCAATGCTTCAGTTGAACGAAGAAATTATTGCGGATTTTAAGAAAAATGGATTTGAAATTGCTATTGAAACAAATGGTACCATTGAGGTCCCCAAAGGAGTGGATTGGGTATGTATGAGTCCAAAAGCAAACACAGAAATAGTTGTCATGAAAGGAGAAGAATTAAAACTTGTACATCCACAGATAAATGCTTCTCCTGAGCGTTTTGAAAAGTATGATTTCGAACACAAGTTTTTGCAACCTATGGATGGTCAAAATGTGGAAGAAAATATTCAAATTTGTATAGAATATTGCAAGCAAAATCCTATCTGGAAATTAAGTTTACAAACACATAAAATTTTAAATATCCCATAATGCTTCAAGTAGGAATTTCAGGTAGTATAGGGAGTGGTAAAACCACCGTTTGCCAGTTATTTGAGTTATTGGGCGTTCCAATTTATTATGCTGATGCAGAAGCCAAAAAACTTATGGTTCAAGATATTGAAGTGAAGCAAAAATTGGTTTCAGCATTTGGAGAAAATATCTTTGACAGCCAAGGTGCTTTGGAAAGAAAAAAACTTGCTTCCATTGTTTTTAATGACATTAAAAAATTGGATGTGCTGAACAGTATTGTTCACCCTGCAGTAGAAAAAGATTCTCGTAAATGGTTTTCAAATCAAGATGCAACATATGCAATCAAGGAAGCAGCTCTATTAGTAGAGATCGGAGCGCATGAAAAACTGGATAAATTGATCATAGTGCATGCAGATCTTGAGAAAAGAATTGTAAGAGTAATGTCTAGAGATTCGGTCAAAAGAGAAGCTGTTTTGGCGAGAGAAAGCAAGCAATTAAAACCTGAAGAGAAGTTGAAATTTGCAGACTTTATTATTGATAATAATGGCGACAAATCTTTAGCAGAACAAGTTTTAAAGGTGCATAATACTTTAATACACAATTCTTAATAGGAGCTCTTTTTTTTATAGAACATCTATCTAAATTTGTTGGATCAATATCCATGTAAAAAGAACTTGTAAATTAATAATTCCAAGAAGGGTTTTGCCCAATCTGAAAATACAATTTGTCCTTCTTTTTTTGCTGTGCTTTTTCGTTTAAGTAAGGATTGCCTTCTCGGTCCAATTTTGGATAATGAAGGTTCTTAGTTTTGACTAATCTCTTGGGCAAAAAATACATATCATGAATGAGTTTATTTTGGAGTGCATGACGAATATTTTCGGAATCAATACCAATGGCAGCTGAATAATTTTGATTGAAAAAATTGTTTGGTTTGTAGGTTGCTTTCGCGTTTAAAATGCCATGAGAAAGTTTGCCAAAAAGGCATTTAGTAAAATCTTTATAACCATATCTGGCTTGATAATGTTTGTCCCCTTCAAAATCGTCTTCTGAATTTCTTACTTTCTTGACTTCTCCACACTTGGTATCGCCCGTCCACAAAACCGCATTGATCGAATAGTAAAAATCATCTGAAACAAAGCCTACCGAAAAAGATCCGGTTCTGAACTTGTCCCTACCTTTTGTATTTCCGAAAAGATCGTTTTCGGAAGAAATAACCCAATCATCGATATAGACTGAAAACGCACCTATTGACTGTTTTGAGCCAATTTTGTTTAAAAAGAAGGTCAAAGCATAGGAAAGACCATATTTCTCGTCTAGATGGCTTACAATAGGTACAAAAAAGGAGTTTTCTTGAAAATTTGACGAAGTTTTCCCAAATCCGAGGGTGTAAGCGGCTGTGAAACTATTTTCCCAGTATTTTAGTTCTGGTCCTAGATTTTTAAAATTGTAATATGTTCTGTACTCGATATCAAATTCATGATTTCTTACCGTAGTATAAAAAGAGGCTACGAATCCTATGCGCTGAAGGTGAGTACCATACTCAGCGATAATACCTACCTTGAATGGAAGGTTTATAGTATTAGACTGCGCATAACTATTCCATGAAAATGAAAAAACTAAAGTAAAAACAAAGCAAAAGATTTTCATTATAATTTCAAGAATCTAACCGATTGTTTTTCTTGGTTAGAAGAAATCGTTAAAATATAAATTGCAGCATCTAAATTTTCTGTGTTGATTCTGATTTCTTTATCTCCAAGAATTTCAATGTCATTTTCAAAAACAATTTGACCATTCAAATTGGTAATAGTAATCTGACCATCTAATTTTGAACTGGTTTGTAGTTTTAAATTTAAATAATCGATCACTGGGTTAGGGTTGAGTTCGATTTTATCAAGACCACTTATTGAACCGCTAGATAAGAAGTCTACAACTAATGGATCTGATAAGAAGGTGCAGCTGACATTTTCAACTTCAACAGTGTAGGTGCCTGTCATAGACGGTTGAAAAACCATAGAGGTTGCGCCACTAATTTCTTCACCATTCAAAAACCACTGATAAGAAGTGAAACCATCTGGAGCGGATAAAAATCCATTTTCAGCGATTTTAAAATCAAAATTACACCCAAGATTCAAGTGATAAATTTTCCCGTCTCTAATATTTGCTATATAAATTTCACCCGAGGCATCTTCCCCAAAAGTAGAGGCGGAAAAATTGTTGAGTCTCTCGATTTCAACCTGTTCTACAGATAGATCATCGCCAACTGAACACCACAAAGCACCTGAGCAATAATCACTATAAAAATAAAGGTCAAAATTTTCTAGGTCAGTATTATTTCCTCTATAGACATAGCCTCCAGTAATGGAACAATGTGTTATTCCAAGGTGATTGTATTCGATAACTGGCGATGTGTAATCACTTTGTGGCGCACAACCGCCAGTAATAAAAGTGTGGTCCCCTTCATAACATCTCCAACCATAATTTAAACCACCATTTGAACCCGCTTCTTCTTTATTGACCTCTTCCCAATCTCCTTGACCAACATCTCCGATCCATAGATCACCTTTTTCACGATCAAAACTAAATTTCCAAGGATTCCTTAAACCGATCGCCCATATTTCATTCAATACATCTCCGTCATTGACAAATGGGTTGTCATCAGGAATAGCATAAGGATCACCGTTGTCAATATCAATACGTAGCATCTTGCCTAGTAAGGTCTGTGTATTTTGAGCTAAATTTTGTGGATCATTTGCAGAACCACCATCACCCATTCCAATAAATAAATACCCATCCGGGCCAAATTTTAATGTACCTCCATTATGATTGGTATAAGGTTGAATTATTCTAAGTATTTCTTTTTCTGAATTTGGATCTGCTAAATTAGGATCAGTTGCATTTACTGAAAATCTTGAGATGACACTATCATCATTGTTTGCAGAATAATGTACATAAAAGTATCCATTGGTTTGAAAATCCGGATGGAAGGCAATTCCAAGCAAACCTTGTTCACTTTGACCAGCAGTATTGTGTACCCTATCATTGATATCAAGAAAAGGCGTCTGTATTTTTTCACCTTGAGCAGTTAGAATTATGATGGTTCCCACTCGTTCCAGAACAAACAATCTATCATCACCAGCATTGGCTATTTCTACTGGTGTACTCAACCCCTGAGCAAAGAGATCTAATGTCAACTCAAATGGTGCCTGAGCAAACAGAAATGATATATTTGCTATTGTTATAACAAAAAGTGAAATGGTGAACCTTCTCATGATTAAAATTTGGTACAAAATTAAGAAATAAAATTTAGCGGTAAGACTCATGGTAAAATAGTGTTCTTAGTAGTATTTTTAATTAAATAAGACCAAAATTGTAAGCAAAAGAGCATTTTTTTGACGAAAAAAATTGAGATGGAAAGGATTTTAAAATATTTACTCTAAATTAAGACCAATTTAGTCAAGTATACGAAATGAAAAACAGTCTACTAATAATCTTATTTGTACTCTTAGCAACAATGGTTTTCGCTCAGCTCCCTCAGACTGATGTATATAGTTTCTTCATTCAAAAGACCAGTACAGAAAAGTATTTGATCAGAAATGCAAAATTCCTTAATTCATACAACTTGGAGGGCTATAATAATCAACCAAATTTTATCTCGAATAAAACAGTTTTTCTAAGTGTTCAAAAAAAAGATGCCGTTCAAACTGATATTTATTCTTTAGACCTTTTTAATAGAAAATTAAAAATTGTTACAGATACTCCTGAGTCCGAATACTCCCCTACCTTAATGCCTGATGGTAGCCATTTTAGTTGTATAAGAGTAGAAAAAGATAAGAATAATACTCAAAGGCTTTGGAAGTTTCCTGTTAATAGGTCTAATCAAGGGCACCCGATCTTTGAAAAGATAACAGGTGTTGGGTATCATTGTTGGTTGAGTCCGACCAAAGTTGCGCTATTCATAGTAGGTGATCCTCATAGATTGATAATTGCAGATACAGAGGATCAAAATTTTACGGAGTTAACCTCTAAGATTGGTAGAGGCATGCAAAAGTTGGACAATGGAAACTTGGCATATATACAAAAGCTTGGTCCGGAAAGTTGGTACATAAAAGAGTTGAATATTGACTCTTATCGTTCTTCCATAATTATCGAAACATTAAAAGGTTCTGAAGATTTTGTCGTGCACAATGGCACCTTTATGATGGGAAAAGGCTCTAAAGTTTATGCTTTTCATCCTCAAGAACACAATGATTGGATTCCAATTTTTGACTTATCAGATTATGGCGTAAATGAAATTACCAGATTAAGTATAAACGCTGAGAACATGCTGGTTGTAATTGACAAAAAAGGCCTTTAATGACTGAGGAACACCTTGATCAAATGAACCGTTTGGTCACTGTAGCAAAAGCACCAACAAGAATCGTTTCGGTGGTACCTTCACAATCAGAGCTGCTCGTTGATCTAGGTCTAATGGACAAGATCGTAGGTGTTACAAAATTTTGTGAACATCCTGGTAACCTCCGAGCGCACAAAGCGCTGATCGGTGGGACAAAAAATTTAAATATTAAAAAAATTAAATCACTAGAGCCAGATCTTATCTTGGCTAACAAAGAGGAAAATACAAAAGATCAAATATTGGAATTGGCTAAATACTTTCCAGTTTGGGTTAGTGATGTCAAAGATGTTTGCTCAGCCATTGAAATGGTCAATAAAATTGGCACCCTTACAAATACCACAGAAATAGCTGAAGATATTTGTACAAGGATAAAGAATTCCTTTAAGTCATTAAAGCATGAGAATCAACTAGATGCGGCTTATCTTATATGGCGTAAACCGTATATGAGTGCTGGTGGAGATACTTTCATCAATAGCATGCTTGAATGTGCAGGTTTTAGGAATATATTTTGCAGCATTGATAGATATCCTGAGACAAATTTGGATTTATTGTCCGCAAAACAACCAGAAGTTATTTTGCTTTCTTCAGAACCCTACCCTTTTGGCGAAAAACATAAGGGAGAAATACAACAAAGATGTCCTAATTCCATTATAATACTGGTTGACGGGACTTATTTTAGTTGGTACGGTAGTAGATTGGTACACAGTCCAAAATATTTTAAAAAGGTTTCCGCTGAGATACAGAAAATAGTAGATGAAAAACGTGCTTAAGCTTTATTTGTTTTTTCTTTTCACTTTAAGTGGGATCAAACATACTTATACACAAGATTCTAACAAATATATTCCAGGAGAGATCATACTTCAATTTGAATCCAACGTAGATGTCCAGCGATTTATCTCAAATCAAAAAATTGCATTTGGTTTTGAATTTAAATGCTTATCAAGATTGCAAGAAGATTTAAATATTTGTCTTTTATCCTTTCCTGTAGAAAAGATAAATGAACAAAATTTAATCACTCAATTAAAAGCTTTAACTGAAGTAAAGGTTGTTCAATTTAATCACAAAGTTTATCAAAGAGAAGTCCTTCCGAATGATCCTTTTGTAGATGAACAATGGTATTTAGAAAAAGTGAATGCACCTTTGGCTTGGGAGTTTGCTACAGGAGGAGAAAGTAGCAATAACGAGACGCTGGTAGTAGCGGTATTGGATGGTGGTTTTGAAACAAGCCATGAGGACTTGAATAAAAATATATGGATCAACGATGCAGAGATACCGGGTGACGGTTTAGATAACGATGGCAATGGATATGTTGATGACCATCTAGGTTGGAATTTTATTTCTAAAACTGATAATCATCAAAATTCTGCAGCGGGAACAAGCCATGGTACATCTGTATGTGGATTGATCGGAGCGAGTGGAAATAATGATCTTGGGATCACTGGTATAAACTGGAACATAAAAATGATGTTGTTGAGCGGTTTACCAACAGAGGCTGAGATCATCCAAGCCTACGACTACGTATTAAAGCAACGAGAAAAATACAATTTGACCAATGGTCAAGAAGGTGCTTATGTGGTTGCTAGTAATCTATCTCTAGGAATACCAAGAGCTAAAGCAGAAGATCATCCAATATGGTGTAGCATGTATGAATTGTTGGGAGAACAAGGTGTCTTAAATGTTGGGGCTACAGATAACTCTCACGTTGATGTGGATGAAATTGGAGACATGCCAACTTCTTGTACTAGTGATTTTCTAATTTCAGTGACGAGTACGGATCAAAATGATTTTAAATCTCTCAACGCTGCATATGGAATAAAATCCATCGACATAGGTTCACCAGGAATTGACATATTAACTACTAGACCGTTAAATAATTATGGGGTGTTTAGTGGCACCTCTGCAGCTGCTCCTATAGTTGCAGGTGCAATTGCATTGCTATACTCTTCCCCTTGTGACAAGCTAGCCACTCAGGCGATTCAAATTCCTATGGAAACTGCTTTTTTGATGCGTGACTTTTTATTGGATGGCGCTGCTAGGAATGATGATCTGTCCACCTTGATAACATCTGGAGGAAGGTTAAATTTAGAACAAAGCCTATGCTTGATCAATGCGTATTGTGAACCGGTAGATGGTGTTTTTGAGTTTGATCTAATAAAAAATCCAATTAGTCAAAATGAACCTTTGCTTGTTAAATATAGAACTTCTGATAAAATTGAATTGACTGACTTATATATTTACACTATTCAAGGTCAGCCGATATTAAACCAGAAGTTAACTCCTTCCTTATTCGGCGAAAGCCAAGAAATAGTCCAAACAGCAGGTCAACTACCTAGTGGAACTTATTTTGTTATTGCTGTTGACAGCAAGAATAGACGTCTTGGAAAAGTCTTGGTGATTCTTTAGATTAAAGTCTTATAAACCGCTCCATAAATTCTGCTTTTTTTGTTTTAGAAATATTAAACTCTTCTCCATTGGATAGGGTTACTACTTGAGTTTGCCCATTGGTAAATTCTAAGACGTGATTTAAATTAATGATGTGAGAGCGGTGAACGCGCAGAAAAGTTTCTTGAGGCAATTTTTGATAAACTTCTTTAAGCCTTTTAGCGATGGTGATTTTTTTATTGTTGGCAAGATAAACATGGGTATAACTTCCTTCAGAAGTGCAATAGATAATGTCATTTGATTTTACAAACAACAAACCTTTAGTAGTAGGTAGGGCAAATCTATGATCAGTTATCATTTGTGGTTTTCTAAGGTTCCAAAATTAGGAACACATCTTTAGTACTTAAATACATATTTTATACAAAACGCTGCGTTCTTTAATAAAAACTAAAATCCGTATACAATGTATTTATACCAAGATACTATATTTGAATTGATAATCAAAACCGAAAATTATTAGGATAAGTTGAATCTAAAAAATTTAATCATTTCTAATTTAAAGATCAATCGAATTGAAATTTATTGAATTCCTAATTTAATTCTAACATTTAAGATCCGAAAGCACTCCATTGGTTTACTGCCAATAGAGTGCTTATGGATGGTTTCTCAATGATGAAAAAGTATTTTCATAAATATTTATTCGTCAACTTTTACAAATCTTTGCACATAATTTAAACCATTGATCTGGTAGTGTATGAAATAAATCCCTGCTTCAAGTTCTTGAAAGTCTACAGGTATTTGTAGATCGTCTGAAGATGGGATTATCTCTTTTAATAATAACCCCCTCATATCAAAAACCTTTACAGTTGATCTTGCATCCAAAGGATTAAGTAATTCTATTGTTGCCAAATTAATAACAGGATTTGGATAGATCAATGCTTGGGTCTGAACATTAAATTCAATCAACTCATCTATATCAGATAAGGTTGCAGACCCATCAGTTTCGATATATCGTACTCTGTAGTAAGACCTTCCAGAGTAATTATCGTCAATACTAAAAGTATATTGATTGTTTCCCATATAAGCAGCTCCAAAAGTTGGAATTATAGTATTTTCTGTAACGAAATTAACTCCATCCGCTGAAGTTTCAATAACATACTGATTTCCATCTTGATCGTTGGCTACTGCCCAAGATATATTAACTTCGTCTCTACCGATCCTATTTGCTTCTATGTCTGTAAAATTAAATCCATCATGACACGGCACGGTGACAGCCTGATAAGCGTAAGCTTCATTCCCACAATAATCTATAACGGTCCAGTTGATCTTTAGATCTACGTATTCAGGTCCATAGATCGTGTCGATGTCAACTGTGATGGTTGGGCTTGGATCACAATCATCTTCTACGATTGGATCAATTACTGTAAAATTATTGCAGTCAGTACCTGTCACGGGATTTAAAGTTGCAATAATTGGTGCGGCATTGTCATTAGTATAAATGACCTGAGAAGCACGAGCGCTATTACCACAATCATCCGTGACGATCCACACTCTAATATATTTTAATTCACAACCATCTCCAATTATCTTCATTTCGTAATCCACTTCTAGATCAGTATCGCAGTTGTCTTCAAAGACCGGCTCGCCAGTTAGTTCTGGATCAGCATTGCAATCTAGATTCAAGTCTTCTGGCACAAAAGTAAATATAGGCGCTTCTTCATCATGAATGTAGACATAAATACTTATGCTAGATTCATTCCCACAATCATCAGTCGCTGTCCAAGTACAATAAGCTTTGGCTAAATATCCGTCTTCATAACAGTTTTCAGAATCTATAAAATCATCCTCAAAAATGATCGTCGGTTGTTCGTCACAGTTGTCTGTAGCTATGGCATCATCTTCATTGAAATAATAAATATTTCCACAATCAAACCATAAAGTATCTCCATCCATAACATCCGCATATTCACCACCTAGTTGTATCTCAGGAGCTTCACTATCTTCGGTAGTAATTGTTTGAGAAGTAGAGATGAAGTTGCCACAGTCGTCTGTTGCAGTCCATATTCTAGTGTGAAATATTGTGCAGGTATCTTCTTCAATAAAGTCATCAATTTGTATATCCAAGTCACCATCACAATTGTCTACAAATTCAGCTTCTCCAAAGATTGGATCTGAATGGCATTCGATGGTCTGATCTTCAGGAGTATAAATGATAGTCGGAGGGCTTAAGTCAATGACTTTTACATTTATTTCAAAGAAGGATTCATTGCCACAGTCATCGACTGCAAGCCAAGTATAAGTATAGTAAAACAAATATCCATCCATCATACAATTTGCGGAAGCTACTGCATCTGAATAAAAAGTAACCGTTATATTATCATCACAAATGTCTGAAACCGTAATTGAGTTTTCATCAAAATTGTATCCTTCCTCACAACTGTATGAAAGTTCAGACCCATTTTCTATTTCTCCTCCTGGACCTCTCAATTTCATGGTAGGAGGTGCTGTATCAATATAGTTAATTGTTTGGCTAGCATTATTTTGATTGCCGCAGTCATCTGTAATGGTCCAAATTATTGTTTGACTGTACTCACAATCAAATTCTTCAGAAATGATCTCTTCAGTCAATTGGACATTTGAACCACAATTATCTTCATAAAGTGGTTCACCAAATGCCGCATCCTCATCACATTCTATATTGATACTTTCAGGAATATAAGTGAAGTGTGGGGCCGTCTCATCAATAATAAAAATATAAATTAAAAAAATAGATTCATTTCCACAATCGTCGGTAGCAATCCAATAACATTTCATTTTTTCTAAATAACCGTCTTCAATACAGTCATCAGAAGGATACCAGTCATCAGTAAAAGTGACTTGCGGATCATCATCACAATTATCCAAAACGGTAACGTCATTTTCGGACAAAGCAAAAGCCATTTCACATTCATAGTACAAGGTGTCTCCGTTTTGTACGTTATCTAAAGGTGCATTTAAAGAGACCTGAGGTGCTTCTAAATCTATAGAAGTAATTGTTTGAGAAGCTGTTGCATGGTTTCCACATTCATCCATGATGGTCCATGTGGTAATATAAGTTGTAGTGCACTCATCAGTTTCACTCGTTAGTTCTAATGAAACATCTATATCAAGATCACAATTGTCTGCGTATTCCGGCTCGCCAAAAACTGGATCTTCATCGCATGGTATTTCCAAATTTTCAGGAACATACGTGAAGTATGGATCTTCATCGTCTACAATGTGTATATATACTGTAAAGGAAGAAACATTTCCACAATTATCTGTGGCAGTCCAAGTACATTCATATATTTCTATATAACCATCTTCTGCACAATTTCCAGATTCAAATAAATTATCAACAAAGGTAACATCAACCTCTTCATCACAATTATCAGTAACATTCACAGAAGTTTCATCAAAGCTAGGTGCATCACTACATGAAAAATATATTACATCACCATTAGAAATATCCGTATAAGGATCATTCATAGTGATCGTTGGAGCTTCTGTATCAATGGTCGTAATAACTTGATTGGCAAAAGCTTCTTTTCCACATGCATCCGTAAGTGTCCATGTTCTAATGTTATTGGTGAGACAACCTTCTTGCGAGAAAAAATCCTCGTAAGTTAAAGTTACATCAGCATCACAATCATCTTTATAAGCAGGCTCTCCAAATTCAATAAAATCGTTACAATTGGCTTCATAGTGCACAGGAACATAAGTGAAGTTTGGTACTTCTGTATCAACACAGATCATCACCCAATTTGATTCCACAACGTAGTCGGTACATCCACTATTTCTAGCACATCTCCTAAACCAAGTGTTTTCGAAAATAGGTCCTGCCTGATAATGATCTTCTGTTGAACCAGGGATTGGAATCCAATTTGCGATGTTAGAATTTGGATCATCTGTAGTATAGATCCAAATGTATTCTACCTCACCGGAACCACCGAATGGAAAGGTTACATTTTCAAATAATTCTGGAATATCACCTGGGTTGCAGATGCTTTGATCTTGAGCAATCTCTCCTCCATCGGTTAAATTGTCACAGTCATTTGAAGAAAGTTCTAAAGCAAAGCATGAGATACTAATTAATGTAAAAGCGATAGAAGTCAGTAAGATCTTTGGGATCTTAAAGTGGCTGGTTTTTGAGGTTTTCATTTTTCGTTTTATTTAAGGTTAAAAGAATACTATAACATGCTTAAACTATCGTTTAAACCCAATATGAAAAGATTGCAAAAGGGAAAATGTGAAAAGATTGTGTTAGTAGTTTTAGTTGTCACACTTTCATTGTTTTCAATACATGTAAATTAGTTAAATAAATCATTTGTATAACCTTATAATACACGTAAGGGGTAAAATGCTTCACGGGATGCCATTTTTTTTTGTTAAAAGATTTTGTTGTTTGGTGAGAATCTTTTGTGTTTGGACACAAAAGCAGTATTTGAGAAGCAAAAATTAAATTGAATGTAGAATATATTTTAGTTGAAAAGGTATGACAAAGTAATTTCAGCTACTAATTTGTTAGAGCCATATAAAGTAATTGTAGTAGGAAATTTTTGTCCTTTAATGTATGGTGTAAAATAACCTATGTCCATGATATCAGGAGATCCTAGAAAGTCCGTTCTATCAACTAGTCTAATTTCAAATTCCTCACCAGTATTTAAAAATTCTATTTCTGGATCAAATTCAAAAATAAAATCTGTTTCTGGAACTGCATTTTCGTAAAAAAATTGATCTACGTAAAAAATCTGATCGTCAATGAAAATATTGATTGCTAAGTCTGGTCCGTCAACGGGATCCCAAGAACAGCCATTGGGTCTAAGCAATGGATATTCTTTTATTCGAATTTCAGATATGCTAACTACGGATGGGATTTTTTCTATTTGACAAACCCTACCAATAAAACCATCTTGACAATTGCATGTGCCACTAGAACAATCTGAACCATTTTCGCAGATCAGATCATCACAAGGGTCAGGTGAGCAAGAAAGTAAAAGCGTACTTGCTAAATAAACGAAAAATAAGATTGATAGATTTCTCAATTGTCTAAAGATAAAAAATTGAGGATACAATTTTGTGTTAAAGTTCAAATTTCTTGTATTGGAGCTTTTGGTTGTCATTTTGAGAAGTGTTGAAGGAAATAGAAGAGGATACAATAACAAACTAAATCATTAACTTTGTAGATATCAACAAAACGTCTGTTATCCTATTAAATTCACTACAAATTTTTTGTTAAAATGATTCAAATAGCGGCCGTAAATCCAAATTTGTTAGGATTTGTCTTGTTGGGGTTGACGATTGTGATACTTGGAGTGATATTGCGCTATTTTCGACAACCTTATGTGATAGCCTATATTTTGGCAGGCGTGTTGGTAGGAAAACACGGCTTGGCAATAGTAACCGATGTAGAACTGATAAGTTCCATGGGAGAAATTGGATTGATCATGCTGTTGTTTTTTATAGGCATGGAGATAAGTTTGCCTAACTTAGTGAAGAATTGGAAAATTGCCACCATTGGGACAACTGCCCAAGTATTTGTGAGTACCCTTTTGGTTGGGCTTATTGGACATTATTTGCAATGGTCAATCTCACAAATTATAGTATTAGGATTTGTAATAAGCCTCAGTAGCTCTGCAGTTGTCATTAAATTACTACAGGATAAGAATGAAACACAAACGCAGGTTGGCAGAAATGTTATTAGTATTTTGTTGATGCAGGATATTCTGATTGTGCCAATGCTTATCCTTACCAATTATCTAGGAGGAAACGCTCCGAGTACGCATGAGATGCTGCTACAGACCGTCGGAGGAATATTCATAATTGGGCTGATCATTTGGATCTGGAAAAAGGAAACCATTGTCTTACCATTTAGTAAGTATGTTAGGAATGATCATGAAATTCAAATATTTGCAGCCTTCTTTATTTGTTTTGGCTGTGCATTATTGACAGCATTTTTTGGTTTGTCAGCAGCACTAGGTGCTTTTGTTGGAGGAATTATCATACATGCAGCGCGCTCTACACAATGGTTTCACGAAAGCCTGCATTCTTTCCAAGTTTTATTTGTGGCGTTGTTCTTTGTTTCTATTGGGATGCTGATTGACTTACATTTTTTGGTAGAACATTGGAAAACGATTTCACTTATTATTATCTCATTATATATTACCAATCATTTTATCAATGCTTTGATCTTGCATTATTTTGGTAGAAATTGGAAAAACAGTCACAATGGAGGCGCCTTGTTGGCTCAGGTTGGAGAATTAAGTTTTGTATTGGCTGCCAGTGCATTTCAATCGCAGATCATTAATAATTATGCTTATCAATTAACGATTGTTATTATTTCTATCTCGCTTCTATTGAGTCCTTTTTGGATCTCTATTGTCAAGCGGTGGACTGCAAGGAGCGAAATTAAATAGTTATTTGCTTTTTGATCATTTGCTAATTATAGAAGTCTGAAAGAGTTTGATTATTTACATACATCAAAAAAAAGAAAAGACCTGCATAATAATTCTGCAGGTCTTTTTTTTTTAAGGCTCTGCTAGTTGAAGCTTTGGCAAAAGATAGCTACGCTAGCTGTATCCTTGTCGAAGGATAGTGACCCATGCAGGGTTCGAACCTGCAACCTCCTGATCCGTAGTCAGGTACTCTATCCAGTTGAGCTAATGGGCCTGTTTAGTTGCTAGTCGTCAGAATTAAATGACGTGCCTTCGACTAGTATCTATCGCAATGGCAAAAGTAGGGCATTTATATTAAGAATATGGCTTAAAGGTCAAAAAATTTCATTGGTAAACCATTGATTTTCTATGATTGCACAGTCTAAATTTCATTTAGAAGTTCCAGAATGGGTATAAAATTAGACATATAACAAGAATTTCAATAATAATATTAACTTAGAAGTTTGAAATCAAACTATACTATGAAGAAGATACTCCCTTTGCTCCTACTTTTATTTTGGAGCAACTCAAACTTATTTGCACAAGGAGAAGGAATAGACGATAAGATAAATGCTTTCTTTGCATGGCTGACTGGTCCTATCGTATCATTTGTATTTTACGAAATACCTTTTACAGATGATATAAAGATCTATTGGGTTTTATTTCCCTTGGTTTTAGGTGCCTTATACTTTACCCTATATTTCGGATTTGTAAATATCAAACATTTCAGAACAGCAATAAATGTTGTACGAGGAAAATATGATGATCTAGAATTGGGTGGTCATTCTGGCCTTTATGACAAGGGAGTTTCCTCAGTTGATGGAGACAATCCTGATACGATTAGAATTGAAGGACATGACGGGGAGGTCTCGCACTTTCAAGCATTGACAGCCGCCTTGTCAGGGACTGTAGGATTAGGGAATATTGCTGGTGTTGCAGTCGCCTTGTCATTAGGTGGTCCTGGAGCAACTTTTTGGATGATCATTTGCGGTTTATTAGGAATGTCCTCAAAATTTGTGGAATGTACCCTAGGAGTGAAGTTTAGAGAGATCTCTAAAGACGGTACAGTGTATGGTGGTCCGATGTATTACCTCAGAGATGGCCTTGCTAGCAAAGGATATGCTGGCTTAGGAAAAGTACTTGCAGCAGCATTTGCGGTTATGTGTATTGGAGGATCGTTTGGTGGTGGAAACATGTTTCAATCAAATCAAGCATTTGCATTGTTCTCGAAAGTTACCAATACTGGAGACGGATATGGTTGGTTATTTGGTTTGGTCATGGCAGTCTTGGTCGGAATAGTAATTATCGGAGGTATCAAGAGCATTGCAAAAGTTACAGATAAGATCGTACCATTTATGGTGGGTGTATATGTGCTGGCAGCAATTGCAGTTTTAGTAATGAATTTTTCTGCTATCCCGCAAGCGATTCGTGTAATTATAAATGGAGCCTTTTCGCCAGAAGCGATTGGTGGTGGTGTTGTAGGTGTTATTATACAAGGATTTAGAAGAGCAGCATTTTCAAATGAGGCAGGAATTGGATCAGCGTCAATCGCCCACTCTGCAGTAAAAACAAAACATCCTGCATCAGAAGGACTGGTTGCCTTGCTTGAGCCATTTATTGATACAGTGGTTGTTTGTACTATGACCGCGCTGGTAATAGTAATTACTAATTTTGATGGTTCTATCATGGAGTATGGCACAAAGGTCACTGATGATGTTGGAGCTACTTCAGCTGCTTTTGCGAGTTCGATCTCATGGTTTCCATGGGTATTGATGATCGCCGTAATCTTATTTGCGTTCAGTACAATGATCTCTTGGTCTTACTATGGTTATCAAGCATGGTCATATTTATTTGGAAGATCCAAACAATTGGAATATGCTTACAAGGCTATATTTTGCATTTTTGTTGTAGTTGGTGCTGCTTCTAGTCTTGGTGCAGTAATTGATTTCTCTGATGCGATGATCTTTGCTATGATGGTTCCGAATATGATAGGCCTTGTGATTCTGGCTCCAAAAGTGAAAGAAGAATTGGCAAAATATATTGCTTCTATAAAAGCAGCCAAATTATAACTTTCATAAAAACGAAAAAGAAATCCTTGCTACATTCTTATAGCAAGGATTTTTTTTTCTCATATATTCATATAATGAAAAAAAAATTACTCCAGAAATTTGAATTACAATTTGGAAAGGAGGCAGACTTGGTTGTTTTCTCTCCAGGAAGGATAAACTTAATTGGAGAGCATGTCGATTACAACGATGGTTTCGTATTTCCGGCAGCAATAAACAAAGGAATATTTATTGCTATTGGAAAAAGTCATAATGCATTTACAAGAATTCATGCGATGGATATGGAAGAAACCTACCATTCTAATGAAACAATAACACCCAGATGGGCTGTCTATTTCAAAGCAATGAAAAAAGCACTTGGAGCAAAGGAAATTGGGCAGATTCCTTTTAATGCTGTTTTTGCTTCCACCCTTCCGATCGGCGCAGGAATGTCATCCTCAGCAGCGCTCTGCGTAGGTTTTTTATACGCACTGAACACTTTAAAACCATGGAAGTTAGACAAGATAAGCTTAGCAAAACTCGCTCAAAGAACAGAGCACCTTGTAGGTGTTAAGTGTGGCCTGCTTGATCAATTTTCCATTTTATTTTCGAAGGAAAATAACTTCATGAAGTTAGATTGCCTTAGTTTAAGTAAAGAATATTTTCCTTTTAAAAGAGATGATCTAAAACTTATGGTTGTTCAATCTAAGGTCTCCCATAATTTAAGTTCATCAGCCTACAATGAAAGAAGAAAATCTTGTAAAGCAGGCTTCAAAAGCTTACAAGCGCAATATGAAGATATAAGAACGTTTAGAGATCTAGATGAAACATTAGTACGCTCAGCAATCGGATTAAAACAAGAAGAATCCGATTGCCTATTGTATGTGGTACAAGAATTAAAAAGAGTTGATAAATTAGCAAGTAATATAAATAATGGCTGCCCAATTTTATTGGGAAAAATCTTAAATTATGGTCATGATGGTCTGAAAAATTTGTATCGAGTCACTTGTACAGAGACTGATTTTTTACATGATCATATAAAGGACTTAGATCAGGTGTTTGGTCTTAGACAAATGGGTGGCGGATTTGGAGGTTCCATGATCGGAATGGTAGATATTAACTTTGAAAAAAGAAATTTAGTCAAAGTATTTAAGAAATATGCTATACAGTTCGACAAGATCCCTGAAGCCTTTTTTCCGACTTTAGGTGATGCTGTTCGTGTGATATAAAAACTTAATACATCTTACTCCATTCTTTGTATAAGCAACTTCATATATAATCTAGTTTTTATATCAGCTCGATATTTCAAAAAAAAAATAAATTTGGGACGATAGTTTCTTATTTACTTCATTATTTCTTTTCCTCTATGTATATTTAACTAGTGTGTTTGTTACACTTAAATACTAATTTAACTAGAGTATGAAAGACTTGTATTTAGAATTTTGGACGGAGTTCGTGGCTTATATTAGAGAAAAAGGCTGGGATATCGAAACCAGCAAAAAACCACGCAACAACTATTACTATGATATTAGTTTTGGAGAAGGTGGGGTTTATTTAAGTTTATATTTCAACAAAGAAACTAAGGAGATCCTTACTGGAATTTATGTGAAGGAGAGTCAGATGACCAAGTTTGAAAATCTTCAACGCAATAGAAATAAGATAGAAAAGATCCTTGGTTATGTAAAATGGATTCCCGATACTGGTAAAGGATTAGCAAGAATCAAACAAGCTCACAAAATAGACATTACTCTAAAAAGTAACTGGGAAGAAGCTTTCAACTGGTTAGGACTTAGATCCTTAATGTTTAAAGAAGTCGTAAAGATCTACTGCAAAAAATTGGAAAAAATATCAAATTTAAAATAACCTTTGACTTTCTTCTGCGTGGCTACATTTATTGTTTCAAGTAGAAGTGTATTTCAGCTCTTCTCGCGGATGCAGGATCCGTTGCATTAGTATCAATTCCCAATGGTTCCAAACTTATTCTGTTTGCTGTAACACCTATAGACAATAGATAATTTCTCACTGTTTCAGCTCTTGATTTAGAAAGTTGCTGATTCACTTCTTGAGAACCAGTATTGCTTGCAAAGCCTTTTATTATGATGTCTAATTCATCGTATTTATCCAACCAATTGGCGACTTGATCGATTTTATTTTTTTCAGCCATTGTCAATATCGGAGAACCGTTTGGAAAGAATACGTTCTGTTGTCTATGCTTTGTTATAAAAGTTCTAATATCGTCATTAACAATTGGATAGGTTGGTGCTACTACAACAGGAGTTGCATGCTTATGATTTTTCAATTCAGACTTTAGTCTATTGACCTCTTTTTTTAAAGCCAATACTTCAGAATTATCAGGAACTATCTTAACGACATCTGTTTGTTCAGATCGCAAGTCTTCTATCTCTTTCTTTAAGTTTGAATATTTCTCTTCATATTTATCATTCTTTTTTAGGGCATCCAATTCACTTTCTAAAGAGGATATTTTTCTGCCAAGTTCTAAAATTGCAAGTGTCTGATCACTTGTTTTTCCCTCAACTTTATCAGTACTTGATACTACAAGTAGTAAGTCAAATTGTTCCTTTAACGTTTTCTGTTCCTGTTCAATTTTTTCGATTTTGTCCATGTATTCTCTATCTGTCTTTGTCAAACTTTTAGGTCTATTCTCTTCAAACGAACTAAATTCTTTTTCCAATTTTTTAAAGTCCTTTTTGCTAGCAGCGTTTTTTCTCTGATCTAAAAGTTCTTTTTCTAATCTAGCAATATGCTTTTCCAATCTTTCAGTGACTACAGATTTGGTATCTCTGGGGTAATCATAAGTACCTTTATATTCAGTCGTCACGGTTTGATCTTGACTCTGCTTTAAAGCCTCTATTTTTCTCTCTAGTTCATTTTTTACCTCAGCTAATTCTCTTTGATGAGCAGCATCTCTAGCTTGTTGTAAATTGTTTTGTTCTAATGCTTTTTGTGTAGATTCATGCGTTTCAATTTGCTTATTGGCATCAGGTACTTTTGAAATATTTTTTGAACCTGCATGCGCTTGCAAATACTGATAAGCCATGATTCTTTTCCTTTTAGCCTTTAATATCGTTTCCATTAGGCTTTGATATTCGGCTGTTGTCATTGTGACCACGGAGCCACTTGATTGTTGACAGTTAAGGTCTAATGAAAACAGAAAAATGATAGGGATCAATGATATCAACTTAGTCATAGAAGTGATTATTTAAAACTTAAGAAAAGCAAAGAAGGTAAAATTTCAACTTCTTTGCTACTATTAGAAACAGTGCTTTCTACTCTTTTTCCTTTTTCTTTTCTTTCTTTTTCTTGTTCTTCTTTTTGAATAACCGGATCGGCTCAACACTATCTTCTTCTTTACTTTTCATCTTCTTATTGGTTTTACCTTTTTCAAGATCAACGATCCTTGCATTCATTTTTTGAATCTCCTCGTTATTTGTATCCAACTTTTCTTCAAGTTTATACATCATTTTTATAAGTGAATTTTCTTCTTTTTTAGTTAAGTCAGCAGCCACTTCTTCTTCCATTTCAGTAGCCTTAATCATTTCAGATTCGTCTTTAGTGGTATTATTCAATTTATCTTCAAGTTCTTTAATTCTCACCATAAGTGCTTGATTATCTTGACTTGGGTAAGATCCAGGATAAACATTTGAGTAACTTTGATCTGGTATCCCCATAGAATAGAGTCTTGGATCAGTACTTTCCAAAATTTCTTCAATCAAGTTTTCAAATTCAGCAGGACTCATTTGAATCACAGAGTTAGAAGGTATGATAGCTATGGACTGACCACCAATTTGCATGGTATTTTCATTCGGCATAGCAGTTCGATCAGTGTTTGTATTAGTCTGAGGAGTAGATTTATCATTTCTTTTATCAATCTCTTCAACGATCATTTCGGCTTCTGCTTTTTGTTGTTTTAGGATGTTTGCTTTTTCGATATTATTTTCGGCGTAAGCCTCTAAAACCTTATTTTCAAGTTCAAGAATTTTATTTTCATAATCCAATCTAAGTGCATCTGCTTTTGCATCATTCTCCATCTGTCTCGCTTCTACAGCAGAACTGATATTTTGGTTATAGATTGCATTTGCATCTCTTTTCTTTTTACCGAAGTTTAATTTTATACCTGCAGACCAGAACCAAGAATTATGAATTTCTTCTGGTGCATCCAAGTCATTGATAGGGGCAGAAGAGGTAAGGATTGCCCTTCCTGAACCAAAGATCTTGAAGTTTCTACCTACAGGAATTAGTAAGCCAACGCCACCCATTGCAAAACCCTTATCCTCAGAATTATTTAAAAAGGTAGTTATGGTATCTGTCGGATTAGTCGGTTTACTTTCATATTCTGAACCCACATCAATTTGTCCTCCACCAATCAATAGAAAAGGAACCAAACCACCTGTAGAATTTAGTTGCATCCTCACTTCCCCACCATACATGGCTAGGTCATCAAATTTAGTAAGTTCACCATCTTCCAAAGCTTTCCAATAGAAGCCTCTGATGCCTACATATGGACCGATGTCAAACCCAGCAGAGGCACCTGCCATTGTCGCATCACGGTATGGCAAATTATCAGCAAAATTAATTTTACCAGCAATTGCTTCTATTCCTAAATTTAAACCACCTGCACCACCATTGAAGGTGTCAAAGTAAGCTTTGTCAAGTTCAGAAAGTTCACCAGGTTTTCTACCTCCTAAGTAGATCTGTAACGAAGCCGCGCCAGACCAGTTGTTTAGCTCTTCCCTTTGAAAACCAAAATTTGATACTCCAAAATTTGCTTTATTAGCATCAGTCAACAAGTATCTACCAGTGTTATACCTGTATGCGGTATTTCTAGCTTCAAGGTTTAAAACAAATCGATCACCTATACCCAAGGTGATTCCAGCACCAGCACTCAAATAGATCTGTTTTGTCTCTTCTGCTTTGGAACGATGTAACTCTTGTATTCCCGTACCTGCAGTAATGTAAGGCAAAAGCTTACCTCTACTAAAGTTTGCTTTAACTTCTCCACCATATCTTCTCAAATTTACTTCTGCTGTAGTGAATTGGTCCGCATCATAATTGGTTAATCCAAAATTTTCAAAATTGCTTTCTAATCCTGATCCTTGCATGTAAGTCCCTCTCAATTCAAAAAATTCTCCAAAGCCAAATCCAAGCTTACCTCCGATTAGTAAGCCATCATCAATTCCAGCTTTATCATTCCAAAATACATATTCTGCCGTAGGGGCGAGCGTGTAGGATATGCCCCTAACTTGTGCAAAACTTGCGTTGGTACTTGTAATAAATAAAATGAATAATAAAATACTTTTAAATGATCTCATCATTTCTTTCTGATTAAAATTTTGGTAAATAAATGTAATTCTTAGCGTTATTACACTGAATAATTAGCTATAAATTTCCCTATTAGGGAAGTTGGCATTAATAATAGGTGGGTTCTTTATTGGTATGATTTCACAAAGTTAGTTTTTTTGACTTTGATTCACTCATAATGTCACATTAATTTATTTTATAATAAAACAAAATTATTACTGAGGATTGATAATAATTCATATATTAGAACATATTTAGGGTTAAACACCCAACTGTAGAAACAAAGAGTCTTGAATTTAAACACGATCATCATTGATGATGTTGAAGCTATAAGGAATGGTCTAACAAAGCTTATTTCTAAGCATTGTCCTCAAATCGTTTTATTAGCGGAGACTGACAATATCCAAGATGCCGAAAAACTCATCTTGGAGCATAACCCTGATCTTATTTTTCTAGACATTCAGATCAAGGATAAAACTGGTTTTGATCTACTACAAAATCTTCAATCACATAAACATTTAAGCTTCAGGATCATCTTTATGACTGCTCACAAGGAATTTGAGCATGCGACTAAAGCCATTGATTATTCAGCGCTGGATTTTATTACCAAACCTATAGATCACAATAACCTAAGCAAAGCCGTATCAAAAGCGGAGACAATGATCTTCGAAGAAAGAAAGAAAAATGAAGCATTTGATTCAAAAGATAGATCCTATAAGGAGCAAATAAAAATGCTTTTGGGATTGCTTACCTCAAAAAATGAAAACCCAAAGAACATTCCCTTTCATCTTGTAAAAGGTGTTGTCGAATACTTTGAGGTAGTAAATATATTGAAACTTGAAGCTGAAAAAAACATAACGATTGTCTATGCTTTGGATGGCACCAGCTTTAAGGCAATGAAAAATCTGGGCTATTATTCTAAATTACTTACCGAGAATTATCATTTTTTCACAATCAATAAGAGTACTGTAATCAACTTAGATCAAGTTAAGAGATATAAACACAGCGACCTAGAAGTGACCCTCATAGATGGTTCTAAAATTTATGCATCACGAAGAGGCGGAAAACTCTTTAAGGACCTTATTAATAAAGATTCCAATTCCTTTTCAAATTTGGAAAAAGACAATGTCTTAAAGAAAATCCTAGACCGTCTTAAAGATCTATAAATTTAATTTTTAAGAATTTTTATTGTGACTCTTGTACCACCGGATTCAATTTCTTCCGTATTGGTTGTGATATTATAATCAAGTTCATTTAACAAACTGATCTTTCTTCTTACCAAATCTCGGCCATGAGATTTGTATTTTGCTATGCTCTTTTCTTTTAATTTTTCTGAAGCGCCAAAGCCTATTCCATGATCTTCAATTACAAAAATCAAAGTTTCAGCTTCTTCCAAAACTTTCACGTACAAAATTTCTTTAGTTGGGCACTTGATCAAACCATGCTGAATGGCATTTTCGATGTAGGGTTGGATCAGCATTGGTGGAATGGTGGTCATGTTTAAATCAATATTTTCATCAATGATAAATTCAAATTCAAATGAATCAGGTGCAGACAAGTGCTCAAATTCTACATAAATTCTTAGTAGCTCTAATTCCTCCTTCAAGGTTATTTCTTGACTGATCTTGTTGGTCATATCAATTTCTGATTTTATTCCAGAATCTAGAAATCTACGGATCATTGTAGAAAACTTGACCAACATTTCATTTGCTTCCTCCGGATCATTGTTTAGTATTTGGTTTTGAATGGTCCCAATGACATTAAAAATAAAATGAGGATTCAATTGGGATTGAAGTGATTGGACCTCTAGATGTGTGGCCTTTAATTCATTTTCGTAGGCGATCTTTTTGTTATCTCGGTATCTTATAAATAAAAATAGCAGACTTAAAGTCAACAAGAATAATCCTAAAAAGGCAAATTGATAAAAATTTGGTTCACTATAAAACGGGATATCGACTATGACATATATGGAAGCCATTTTTGATTCGAGATCCTGACTACCAGCATTTCTAGATTTTACTTTAAACTGGTAAGTCCCTGATCCTAGATTTGCATAATTCACATAATTATTTTCTACCCATCCTGACCATTGTTTATCAAAGCCTTCGAGCTTGTACGAATACTGGGTGATGGAAGGCCTATTATACCCTATGGCTCCATATCCAAATTCAATCTTATTGATTCCTTTTTCGATGGTAACAGAATCCTGATCAAAAGTAAGTTTCTTTTTATTTACACTTGATATCCACGTAGTGAGGCTTTCTGATCTTAAATCTAAATTTGAAGGATCTAAACAAACCGTTTTTGTAGCAGAACCAATCCAAATGATTCCTTTGGAATCTGCAAATACGGAATTTTGATTGGGCTCAATCCCTTCGTAACCATTTTGGTGGTTGAAGAACTTCATTTCTATAACTCCCGAATCAATATATTTTTTTTGATTAAAGATGTATAACCCATCAAGTGCACCAATGAGTAAATTTGATTCATTGAATTTTGTTATAAAACTTATGGGTTTACTTAAAAATTCATATCCTACTTTGACCAATTCATTTTTCTCATAATCATAAGTTAAGAGGCCTTCTCCCCCACCAAACCAAACCCAATTTGCGTCATCTTTGTAGCAAGCAGAAATACCACCCTGTGTGGGCAAGCTGTTATCAGCATTAATAAAATTTGTAATTTTTTTTGTTTCTGGCTCATACTTTGATAAACCCGTAAAACTTCCAAGCCAATAATCGTTGTTTTTGTCCTTGCATAGTCCCACAATATAAGAACACTTATGCAGCCCATCTTTCTGACCGATGTGTTCTGTAAATTCATAATTTTTGTAAAAATTGATTCCACCTGCCACACCGGCAATCAACTGATCTCTTTCCCTATCTTCCATGAGGTAGAGGACTGGTCTATTCTTTTGAACACCTTCAATAAGCGAAAATTCTTTTGAATCATACTTCAAAATGCCATTCCCATGTGGAAATAAAAGATTATTTTTCTTGTCCTTAAAGGATCCAAAATAATACATGTGATCAAGGGTCACCATATTATTTATCTTTTCGATTACGCCGGATTTGTTAATCTTGATTAAACCATTATGGTAGCTTGACAAATAAATATTTTGCTGGTCGTCTTCTAAAAATGACCATGCTTTATCCAGCGTGGGATCTAAAACGGTTTTAAACGCAGATCCAAAAAAATGTATCAATCCATTTTCTGAGCCAAGCCATATCTCGCCATTTGGATCAATGTACATGAATCTCGTTGTTTCCTTTTTAAAGGAATGCAAAAGAGCAACCGTTTTTTTCTTTTGATCTAAAAAATACAACCCATTTACATGATAAAAATAAATGTTCTTATCAAGTAGATCAAAATTTACATCTAGTTTATTCCCATGAGCTTCTATAAATAATTTAGATTCATTATTTTCTAAAATGTAATAATTCACTTTTCCTCTTGATACCCCTTCATACCAAATAGTCTTTTTTAGTTGTTTGTCAAAACTAACTATACTATAACTATTGTGATTTGAAACCACAGCGTCAAACCCACTTGTATTTAATCTAAAGACACCTTTCTTACTTAAAGTTCCATAAATGTTCTTTTCATTTTCATCATAGGACAATCTTGCTACCTGATTAGAAATATGATTTAGACTATCAGAAAGTACTTGGTAATCCTTCCCATCGAAGTAAAGAAAAAAAGGTGCAAATTTTCTTGCAATCCAAATATTGCCCAATTCATCCATTTCCATGCTTCGCACCGATGCTATTGGTATTTCTCCGAGCGGGAAAGCCTTAAAAGTATTTCCATCAAAGGAACAAAGTCCATTTCTAGTAGCAAACCACATGATGCCGTCATCATCTTCAAGGATGGCTGTTATGCTTCTACCTGGCAATCCATCAGAGGTGTAATAGGAGATAAATTTTTCGCCATCAAATTTTGAAACGCCTCCTCGGGTTCCTACCCAAAGTAATCCCCTACTATCTCGGAATATTGTATTCACCTGCATTTGCGCCAAGCCATCTTGCAAGGTGTAGGTACGGTAGCTTAACTCCTGAGCGCTCAGTGATAAGAAAAGAAAACATATAAAAAAAAATGATGATATATATTTAAAAATTAACAAGTGAAAATAATTAATTTAATGATGATTAATTCTATTGGTTATAACCGTTTGTTTCTTTTTTCTACCGTTCGTTATAAAACAAAGGTAAAAACAAGAAATCCAGATTATATTTACGATACAAAACTAGGGTATGGTTATCCATACAATTATTTTAAGCGCCAATTGAGGCTAACCAGAAAATATACGTATCCAAACGTTATTTTTTTAAAAGAGGGAATCGACACGATTCCCTTTTGCTTTTTTATAGGTCTAAATCTTCCAGATCGCTTAGATCTTCATCTAAAATCTGTGAATCGAAAGTTGTTTTATTTTCAATATTTTCATTATTTATCTGTTCTACCGTTATTTTTCTATACCAATATGTGTAGGTGTTAAGAACAATAAAAATAGATAATAGGGCTGTATCATTGGGATAAGTAAAAGGCTCCTCTAATATTTGTATAAACCCCAACCAGGCAAAGAAGACCAGCAAACCTATGCCCCATAGTTTGACCTTTTTAACTGCTAAAGGGACCTTCATAATACTTAAAATAATATCCTTGAAAAAAAACAAGATATACATCAAAGTTTCTATACCTCCTACCCCAAAACCTATGCCTTCAACACTAACAGGATAAAAACTGTATATGGCAAAACTTACCAATATGATGCAATTGATCACCAAAGCTATAGTAACAATAACGTGAATAAGTTGGTGAAAATTTTTGATAAGTTTTGATTGTGTTGGTCCCTAAATTTTAAACATTTAAGATAGTAAAAAGACAGTTAACAATCCAGTACGTATTGGAAAATAAATTATATGAATAACCTTCTACTTTCTCAACCAACCTGAAATCCCACCATCTAACACGTATTTTCCATTGATTTTTTCAAGCAGATATTCCATTCTTGTTTCAAGTCCAACATTTTGCTGGATAACTTCTATTTTGTTGTTGGCCACCTTGCTCACGATGGCCACATGACCATACTTTCCACCCCAAACAATTATATCATCTACTTTGGGTTTTGTGCTAGAAGGGTTTTTAAATTGTTTAAGTCCTCTTGCCGAATTAAAGGAATTATCTTTGAGATTATTGTTGAAGAATGAAGAGGCATGTCCGTAGCCATTCGGCATTTCATGTTTAAGATGCAAAAAGTAATACCGTTTTATAAACTCAACACATTGCCATTTTTTTCCGCAATAATACCCATCGACATTGTGCTTGCCTTGAGATTGTAATATATTATCTCCGTTGTAATATACTTTGACCTTATTTAATTCATCGATCGGCTCGCCAATGATATGATTCTTATAATGTATTGTACTTTTTTCTAGATCTGCTACGCAAGAATTCAATAAAAGAAAAACTAAAAAGTATAAATTTCGCATATTTAATTCAAGTGAAAATTTATAAAAACTGGCAAATGGTCTGAAATGGAACGGGCTATTTCTATCCTACTGCACTCTCCAACAAAATCAATAGCCCCCGATGAAAGTATTTCAAATTCCGCTTTTTCATAAATAAAAAAATCGATCGGATGATTGAAATAGGATCCGCTTTTGCAAGAAGTCTTCAAAGTTGTTTTTTCACCTTTAGGACATAATTCATACTCCTGAGACCTCAATCGTGAAAAGTACTTATCATCAGAATATTTATTAAAATCTCCAGCTATTATGACATTATCTTCTGGGTACTCTTTATTTAGTTGAAGCAAAAGATCAATTTCTTCTTCTGGCATCTCTCTGTAATTTCTTGCATGATAATTTGCAATCAAAAAAATCCCTTCTTTTGATTTAAATCTGGCCATATAAGGTTCTCTAAAAATAATTGGTTCATGTTTCTTTTCCAAAAACGGCCTCCCTATTAATTGGAGCTTGCTAGTTTTCCAAAGATAAGCATACCGCTCGCCTCTCCTACCAGGACTAGTCGTTTTATCAGAAACCCTGTAATCCCACTTGGCTCCTGTCCTATTCAAGATATCAGCCAATACAGCTACTTTTTGAGCCCCTGCTGGGTCAACTGCAACCACTTCTTGCACGGCAACCAGATCCACGTCTTTGATGGTATTAGCGATCTCTTGCAATTCTATTGTTGTTTTGGTGCGACCAAAGTCTCTAATGTTCCAACTAATAATAGAAGATTGCGAAAAGAGAAAAAATGGTGTGAGGGTGGTTAGAAAAAGGAGGATTATTTTGATGTTCACTCTGTTGTTTTTGTTTAAATGTTTATGCGTTTATGCGTTTATTTGGCGGTTCTATGTGTAAGCGATAAATCGTATTATCTGCTGAAGCTTCAGCGAAAGTAGTCGCACCTACTCTTGACTTTGTTCGCCTATCCAATCTACTTTGTCATCTGGGTATTTAGAAATAATTGGGTTTATTTAACTTTGTCATTATTTAAACGAGAATTAAATGGGTAAAGTATCGAGGAGAAATTTTTTGGTAAAAGGATTTTGGGCAACAGTTGGGCTGGTGCTACTGGATTCTTTACTGCTAGAAAGGTACTTCATTCAAGTCAAAAAGTTTAAACTTGGAGGAGATGAGGGTTCCAAAATATCTTTTGTACAGATCTCGGACCTGCATTTAAAATCCTTTGGTTTAAAACACAAGATATTGTGTGCTAGAATCAACAAGCTCAAGCCGGACTTTATATGTATTACGGGAGATTCAATAGAAAAAGGGGATCGACTGGATGTCTTGGAGGCTTTTTTAGAAGCCTTGGACAAAGACATCCCCAAAAAAGCCATTTTGGGAAATTGGGAATACTGGGGGAAAGTCAGTTTGAACAAGCTCCTAAAATTATATCGCATATATAACTGCGAGCTACTTGTGAATCAATCGAGGATTTTGAAAGTAGGCAACTACAATATTGCTATCACAGGAGTGGATGATTTTTTGGCTGGAAAACCAGATTTTAAAACCGCTTTTAATCGCTTGAATTCTTACCATAAGCACATTGTCCTTTGTCATTGTCCGGAGTACTTTGATACCATTGCCAAGGAATTTGGTACTGGGGTGATGGATATCTGTTTGTCTGGACATACGCATGGTGGACAAGTAAACTTTTTTGGATTCGTCCCTTTCACTCCTGGCGGATCTGGAGATTATCTAAAAGGATTTTACCACGATAAAAAACTGTATGTTTCTAAGGGAGTTGGGTTTAGTTTATTGCCTTTTAGATTAATGGCAAGGGCGGAGGTGGGTTATTTTGAGTTAGGTCTTTAGTCTTTGGTATTTGTTCGTTAGGTTACTTCTATAAGGGTTGTATATATGAATTGAGGAATTAGTCTTTATTGGATTATTCGTCTAGATCTCCGACGATGAGGCGACCGTGATATTCTTTCGCTCCGATTTCTTTGTGAAGTCTAGGGAGGTTGTCTTTGGTTACTTTTCCGGCGACGATGATTGAAAAGCGATCTCCACTCAGGGTGATCATCCTTCTTAGATTATTTATGCCAGCGGTTGCCGTTGAAGAGGCACCAGAGGTCAAAATACTTTTGATGTTTTTTACTTTTTTGAGTTGTTCCAACTCTTTAAAAGGAACCTTGGTGTCATCAATTGCTTTATGGAAGGTAATATCCATTCCCATCGAGACATTTGAAATCTTTTGCATCCTTTCAAGATCTATTTCTTTATCTTCATTGAGAATGCCAGTGACAATTTCTTTTACGCCGATGTTTTTCAAAATTCTGATCGAACGGATCATGTCGTCAAATTCTTCAGCAGAATAAACAAAATCTCCTCCTCTTGGTCTTACCATCACCTTGATTGGAATTTTTACTTTTTGAAGAACTTCTTCAATCAAGCTAAAGGAGGGAGTCGTGCCGCCAACATCCAACGAAGCGCATAATTCTAATCGGGCTGCACCTAGTGCTTCTGCTCTTAGCGCTTGTGCAAGTGAATCAACACATGCTTCTATAACTATTGTTTTCGTATTGGAATTGGGAGACATGGTTGATTTAACGGGAAGATAACAATAAAGGTACAAAGGCAACAAAAAGGACAACATATTAATTATTGGGTTAAATCGTAGATTTCATCAACTCCATAAACTATCCTAACAATACCTTTACGTTTGCTCCAATAGATCTTTGAAATTGGGGAATCGAATGGGTCGGTTTTTTCATAGGGAAAGGACAAGATATCATTGTAGACGATACCATTTATGGTTAGCTTCTTCCCTTTTTGGCTGTCAAGATCTTTGAGTTGATGCGTGGGTACAGAAAATTTGAATGGCCTAAAATCGATCAAAAAATTAATTCCCGTTTGGCTTTTAGATGACTCACCAGTTATCGCAAGAACAGTTTGCTCCATTGGGTTTTCAGGATGTTTCTCCCTACTTATGTGCACGGATAATTGCTCGAACTTGGAGGACAAGGTACCTGCATAGACGTTTGTTCGGTGAATGTTGCGATGCACTTTTGAGATAAAAAAAACTTTGGTGTCTCTTCTGGCATTTTCAAAGACCAGCTTTTGCCCAGTTGTATACGGATTCCAAGCAAGTGCTTCTTTGGATAATTTGTATGTTCTGCAAGAAGCTAGTGTGATTGAGATCAAAAAAAGGAGTGCATATTTCATGAACGGATATTTAAGAATTTCAGCAAACCTGACATTCTGTCTATCATATTGCTTGTCAATACGACATTTTAGCAGTTAAATCCCAGGTATTCAAGCCAACTTGACCTCAATATACCAATGGAATGGCAATTGCTCATACCCAAAGTAGATAACATTAAAAATACAATTATGCGTAGAAGAATTCAATCACCAGCGGTACAAGTAAATTTTGTATTTCCTTTTGATAGGGAAGATCGCACAGAAGAGCAAGAAAAAGCAGAATGCTTGCAGTTGATGCCAATACTTTTGAAGTTGGATCATAAGAATGCGAATTTTAATTAGGGGCAGGAGAAGCGGGCCTAGGTAAGCTATTTATTATATCTTTGTGTAAGCCAATTTGGTGGAGCAAGATCATGTTTATCTGGATTTGGCTTTCGCCGAATGAAATGGCCCCATAGTTCAACTGGATAGAATATCAGATTTCGACTCTGACGGTTGCAGGTTCGAACCCTGCTGGGGTCACAAAAGTAAAGGATAATCACTTGAAATACAGTTGGTTATCTTTTTTTCTTTTTTAGAGGTGTGGTCTCAGGTGCGGTTTTAATCTTATTTTTTCATACCACACCATATGTTTCTTCCCATTTGTATATTGCGGCTACTTGCCTGTTTTACTTTAAATATATGCCTTGACTGACTAATAGTTTATCCCTATTGCTCTGAAGCGATTCTTTTCTGAATTTTAAAACTTCATTGGGTGTAAGGGTATCGATCTTAGCATTGTTTGTATCCATTGCCCCAGTAATTTCTTATTCTATCTCAATCTTATCAATCTCCTGCATCAATCTATCTGTCTCATCTAAAGCTACGATGATCTTCTGGTAGTGTAGGATGTCATCAAAACTCAATGTTCTACCTTTTCTATCTTTTAACCACTTCTGAGCTGGCTAGTAGCCGCCTATATAGAACTCCCATGCTTTCAATGGGATCTCATCAAAGTATTGCTTCTCGTTGATCCTTATCCTTCCTTGCTTCTATTAGGTCTCTGCTCAAAACTCATGCTCTACTGACTTCTACTAATGTCATCTCTAATCTCAACCTTTTTTTCTCTTTCAGGCCACTGTTCTACTTGATAGCATTCTCTATGATGTTTTTGGTTGCATGTAGCTATCCGTCGCCCAAAGGAAGGAAGACAGTAGTATGTTGCAATTGCGTTTGCAAGTTGTCTACACCCAACCAATCTTCTGTAATCTAACAGCATTCAAAATAGCCAAGAGTGCGACTCCCACATCAGCAAAGACCGCTTGCCACATTGTAGCCATTCCCATAGCACCAAGGATGAGCACAAGGATTTTTATACCGAAAGCTAAATAGATATTTTGCCATATGATCGTTTTAGTTGCCTTACTAATTTTGATACCCATAATAACCTTTGACGGTTGATCATTCTGAATAATTATATCAGCGGTTTCGATTGCAACATCACTTCCCATTGCCCCCATAGCCACACCTACATCGCTGGCCGCAAGTACTGGAGCATCATTGACTCCATCTCCAATAAATAATACCTTATGTCCTTTGGATTTAAGTAATTCTACTTCATCCAATTTATCTTCTGGAAGTAAACCGCCTTTAGCATTTGTAATTCCTAATTCCTTAGCGACCGATTGGGTGATCGAGTTCTTATCTCCAGATAGCATAACTACATCCGTAAATCCATACTTAGGTAAGTCAGTGACAAAAGCTAAAGCATCATCTTTTAGTTGATCAGAAACAGTTACGTATCCTTTATAACTTCCAGAGACGGCCATAAGCACAATAGTCTCTACAATATCTTCTAGTTCCAATGGTGTACTTATACCATTATCCCCTAGAAGTTTCTGATTACCAACTAATACTTTTTTTCCATCAACTGTGGCTATTAGTCCTTTACCTGCAACTTCCTTTACATCTGTAGCTTGCTTTTGTGATTCTCCGTACTGCATGATGGCTTTAGCAATAGGGTGAGTACTTTTTGATTCTACTGCTAGTAGAGTTTCCATAAAGTCTTGCTCGGATATACCATCTTCTATTTTAATGGTATTGATTTCAAAGACTCCTTTTGTGACAGTTCCAGTCTTATCCATAACTAGAGTATCCATTTCTGTAATTTGATCCATGTAAGTAGCTCCCTTGAATAAAATACCATTCTTAGAGGCAGCTCCTAAGCCACCGAAATAGCCTAATGGAATACTGATGACCAATGCACATGGACATGAAATAACTAAGAAAATCAACGATCGATAAAGCCAATCAGAGAACATGTATTCATTCACGAAAAAGTAAGGTAATACACAGATTGCAATGGCTATATAAACTACAATGGGAGTATAAATCTTAGCGAGTCGTCTGATTAGTAATTCTGTTTTTGCTTTCTTGGCAGTTGCATTCTGAACTAATTCTAGGATTTGAGATATGGAGCTATCCTTAAACTTCTTGGTTACTTCTAGTTCAATTACTCCATCAAGATTTATAGACCCTGCCAATAAATTTTCATTTTTGTCTATTACCAAAGGTTTGCTTTCTCCAGTAATAGCTGCTGTGTCAACGGTCGCTTTCTTACTTATTAGCCTTCCATCAAGTGGAATTTTCTCACCTACTTTCACCTGAATAGTTTCTCCAATCAGCACCTCATTAGGATCTACAGTCGTATAGATTGTATCTCTTAATACACTTGCTATTTTAGGTCTGACATCAAGTAGTGCAGTTATATTATTCTTTGCTCTCTTTACAGCTGCAGATTGAAATAATTCACCTACGGTATAAAATAACATTACAGCAACTCCTTCAGGATATTCTCCTATAGCGAATGCTCCTATAGTGGCAATGCTCATAAGAAAGAACTCAGTAAATACTTCGCCTTTGGAAAGTGCCTCTATTGCCTCCCTGATCACTGAGTAAGCTACTGGAAGATAGGCTGCAGTATACCAAGCGACTCTTATCCAACCGTTAAAGAACTCATTTGGAATTAGGTGATCTAGAGCCAAACCAAGCATTAGTAAAATAAAACTGATTATTGCCGGAGCTTTGCCAAAGTCTTCATGATTGTGTTCGTCATCGTGCTGAGGATTCTCATCAGATGTGTGGTCATGACTGTGACCATCATCTTTTGTATAGACAATAGGTGGTGGTGTCTTTAGATCAATTTTTTCTTCTAGAGAACAACATATTCTTTTGCCATTATTGTCGTACTTATGTATGTGTTTTTCTTGTTTCATTTGTCTTTTAGTTTTAATCGTTGAATTGACCGAAATGCCATAAAATACCTGATGGGTCATGCATGAAGAACTCTCGACCCCAGTCATATTGTTTGATGTCAGTAAACCTTACATACTTGTATTTGTCATCTAAGTTCTTGGCTGTGATTTCTTGGTAACATTGAGCTACGTCATCTATTTCCAAGAAAACCATCGAATTATTGCACCACTTTTTGACATATGCATCCTGTAGATAGAATGAAAGGTTCTCATTCACTTTGAAAAGGCACATATTATCATAAAGTACTATCTCCTCGAAACCGAGTTCACGATAAAATCTTCTTGATTCCTCGTAGTTTTTAGAACCAATAAAGGTCCGTATTGATTTTGCTTGATACATGGGCTAACAGCAATTTAAGCTTTGTTGAATAGGTGGACAGGCTACAGTGCCATAGCTACAGTAGACACAACAATCGCCAGGTTTTGGCTTCAATATCTCATTGCAATTGTTACATTCATAAAAGTACTGACAAGCATTTGTGGGCATAGGTTCTTCTTGTTGATGTCCACATTTAGGACAAGTAACGGTAGATGCCAATTGTACTTCTACATCGGTATAACTAGAATTTCTTTTATTATATAGGTAGCCTCCATAGATAAGAGCAATGAAACCAATTACTATAAATACTCCACTAATTTGTTCTAACCCGTTGGCAAAGGCTAACAGACCAGATGCTCCACCAAGAGCTATGATGACTGCAGGCAGCCAACAGCAACTGGTAGCAACAATGAATGCAATAGCACTTCCTACGATTGATTTTTTATAATTCATATTCACAAGTTTAAAACCAACTTCTGACGGATGATTTGTAATCTAAATATTTGTCTCCAAATTCTTCTTCTAAGAACTCTTCCTCTAGTCGTACTTGAGTATTGATACTAATGGTCGATAGTGTAAGTATCAGTAGTGTAAATGCATTTGGCAGTACCAAGAACAAACCTATATTAGCTATCATAATACCTAAGAAGATGGGATTTCGAGAAAAGGCAAAGAAACCATCTGTAATCAATTCTGACTTATGTTCCTCATCGATGCCGATACGCCAGGAATCCCTCATGTTAGACTGAGCAAACCAAACGAAAGCTAGAGAGAATAAAAGTAGAGACCAACCTACATAAGTAAGGTATTCATTTTCTAAATACCAAAATGGAAGAAGGTATTTTTCCCAGCTAGGCATGAAAGCATACAAGGCAAGCACCACTAATTCAATGATGGATATAATGCTAAAGACCTTTCCATTGTAGCCGTGAGCATCGTCTCCTTTGTTGAAGGTCAATGGATTAATTTTTGTACGTTTCCAGAGCAAGAATGATCGTAGAAAGAATACTAGAAAGAAATAGACAAGAAAGAATATTAGTAATGCCAAAATTATTTTATTTAGTTATGATTTAATACTCGTAGCTACAAAAACACCACCTCTGTTAAAAGTAGTATCAACACTAAAATCGTCGGTTTTACTTTGTAGGTATTGATAAATGGGTCTGTCTACTTCTCCTTTGCCAATCCATTTGATAAGTTTTCCTCTTAAAGTAGGCTTTGGTAAATACCAGTCCATGATTACAAATCGGCCTTGTGGAGCTAAAAGCTCGTAAAGATTATCAATAACCTCCTTCCAATTTGGAAAACCAGATAAACCTAGATCGCACAAAACGGCATCAACTTTAATAGAGGAACTGTATTTTCTTGATAACCAATTCGTGTTGATCTCGGTAGCATCTTCCTTAATAATATCAATGTTATTCCAGTGATTCTCACTAATTTTCAGTTGAGCCTTTTCTATCATTCCTTCAGATAAATCAATACCAATTATTAAACCAGTATTATTCAAATACTTTTGTAAATACTCGAAATTTTGACCTGTTCCACATGGAATGTTTAAAACTGTGTTGTCTTCATTTAGATTCAATTGACTAATTGCATAAAATCTAGCTTTCTTATAGTACCAATTGGGGGACAGCCAATCATATACATTTGCGAATTTATTGTAATAGTCTATTGCCTTTTGTTGATTTTGTTTCATAGTGATAGTTTTAATGTTCGTGAGCTAATTCGCCGACCTTTGATTGGGCATAGATATAGTAAGCCCCTTCTGTGACGATTTTCATTCCAGCTGGAATAGGATCTACCAGTTTTACAGCTGTGTATCCATCACTTGTACTTCCAGGAATAATAGAAAGCTTTTCAAACTTTATTTCCTCTATCTCAGCATCGTCGTATGCTAAAAAGATAAATGAGGTGGCACCGTCAGTAATCACAGCCTTCTCTGGTAAAGCATCTACCGTACTGTCTGTGAGCCATATTTTAGCATTGACAAAAAGATCCTTGATGAACTGTGGCTTATCTCCCTCTAAATGTCCGTGAACTCTTACTGTTTTTGCTTGACCATCAAATTCTTTACCAATCACATTTACAGCCCCCTCAAACATCTTGTCACCTAATGCTGGGACACTATATGAGATTTTAAGACCTTGCTTTACCTTGGCGATATCATTCTCAAACACATCTAATTCTAAGTGTAAGTGCTTTGAAGAAATGATATCCATCAGTGATGTGGATCGTTCTGCATACATACCATTATGAAAATCTATCGTAGATATATAACCACCAGCTGGTGAAGTAATAGCAATACGATCTCGTATGTTATTAGGAGTAAGATCAGCGCTAGCAATACCCAGATATTCTAATTGCTTAGATACCCCAGATGCTTTGGTAGACAATATTCTTGCTTTGGCTTCTGCTCGCTGCAGGTCTCTTTCTATACCAGCATTTCCTTCTATTAAAGTCTTCTGACGATCTACTTCTAATCTTTGCAACGCCAACTCTGCCTGTATTTCAAGGTACTCTTGTTGTGTTGTCATGAAGTCTGGATTTTCCAGATAGGCAATTACTTCACCTTTCTTGACAAAGCCACCTTCTACAAATTTCTTAGCACCTCTGATGATACCACTTGCTTTAGCGGATATTGATGAATGAGCATTGGCAGGCAATCCTAGAACACCTGTAGCCTTCACGTAGTCATTTACTTTGATAGATGAGAAATCTCCAAACTTCAATCCTACAGTTTTGGCTTGCTCTTGAGAAAGGTGTAGACCTCCTTCCTCATATGCTCCATGTCCTTGCTCTTCATGACCATCAGATTCAGTTTCAGATTCAGCATGAGAAGAATGATCGTGACCATCACCATGATCATGACCGTCAGCTTCTTTGTGATTGTGACCACAGGAAAGGAACATTGTGGTCAGTATAATTATTAATATGTATTTGATAAGATTCATTGTATTATTGTTTATTGATTTGTAAGATATTGGTAGTCTATTACTGCTTTATTATAAGCTAGTATTTGCTCCCAGTAATTCTTGTTATTGTTAGAAAGTAACTCTAGTGTATTCAATAACTCTAGATAAGAAAGCTGACCTGCTTTATAGTTCAGATTGCTGATTCGTAGCATCTCAGGATTTATAGTATTTATCTGATCTTCGTAAAAAGTCATGCCGTTCTTATATAGATCTATTCTGGACTGCAATTGCAATCGTTCTTGATTAACACTAAGTAACCGACTCTCGTATTTAAAATTTCCAATATCGAGCTGTACTTTTTGAGCCTGTATTCTCTTCTTTGCTTGGCCATTAAATAGGGGTAAAGAAATACCAACTTCTGCAGCACTGAGCCAACCACCTTCATGAAATCTTTGGGCTGCATATCCGAATGAAAAGTTGGGTTTCAAGTCAGACTTCATCGTTTCTATTTTTGCTGATTCTATTGCTATATCCTGTTGGATTTGGATTAAGAGAAGATTGTTCTCAGTATCGACAGATGGAGTAAAAGCGATAGCGTCTAGACTTTCTTCAGGAATGACTTGTTCCGATGTGTTGAGTATGATCTGAAATTGCTTTTGCATATTAGCTAACTCAATCGAAGTCTGACTTAACAGAAGCTGATACTCTTGCCATTTCGACTTAAGTGTAAGTGCCTCTATCGGATTAGCTGCACCAGCATTGACCCTCACTTCGGCTTTGTTGACGTATTCACTATAGGTATCTGCAAGATTGGTGTA
>ENA-ORXM01001132-ORXM01001132.1-marine-metagenome-genome-assembly--contig:-NODE-1132-length-39252-cov-62.828462_pt1 | contig 39252 bp, 33 predicted proteins | sample MGYA00237867_ERZ511480 | MGnify/ENA primary metagenome ERZ511480 (study PRJEB26309, sample SAMN06266103) | marine metagenome | isolation source: Algal blade | place: United Kingdom:Sidmouth, United... | reverse complement strand
GACAGTTCGATCACGCTTTGGCGCGTGCGATCGATGTGCGGTTCGGCAATTTGCAACGCAATGCTGGATCCGCCGTCGCGGCTGCGCGGTACAAAGACAATGTCGGCCGCGGCGATTGCGCGGGTCCCTTTTACGGTGATCAGTTCAGGGTCGCCCGGTCCGACGCCGATGGCGGTTATTTGGGGATTAGGCATTATGGTTTTTGTCATTAACATTGCGATATGGTGGTTCAATACTTGGAAGTCATATGGGCTATTTAGTATCTCTGAGTTTTTCTTGACGATGAAACTCTTGACGGTGAAGCTTCAAAAACGGCTGATGTTTATCTTCAACTGTTCGAAGCAACATGCTTTTGTCTAACCCCATAAGTTGAACATCTTTATCACTTATATTTTTTGAAATTAGGATTCGGCCTTGGATATCAAAACTGATTAACCATTTATCAAAAAGTATATCTAAGTTTGGAATTAGCAAAAGTCCGTTAAATTCATAAAGCCGTTCGTAATCATCACAATCTCGCCAAGGCTTAATATGAGATGCGCGCAATATTTCGATTATGGAACAGCTAGTTACAGAACATGATCCCCAGTAATCAATCAGTTTTCTTCGGAACAGACCCTGACCAAGTCTACTGTCAATTACTGCTTTGCGAGTTGTTTCAGGAACATTATGATTGTGCGCCTGTTCTTCATATGATCTCATTTCATCATAATGATTTGATTCTTCATTCTCCGGCTCGTTGTTATGTGCCCAAGTGCCTTCGCCATCACCATCTACTTCCAGTGGCACAGATATAACGTTATCTAAATGTACAAATTTTAATTCGAGTGCTGCTTCTACAAAGTTTGAATGCAACTGTAGGACAAGTCCATCGTTACTGTCTTCTAACTCTTTGCACCACACTACCCACCATATTTTTGTACCATTCTCACGAAGCTTAGGAGTGTATTCAAGTTCCTCGCCAATTTTTTTACCTAAAGCCCTACGATTTGCGTTTACCTTATTGAAATCAATTTCTGGGCCGAGCTTTCTTGCCAAATTTTTTTCAGTATCAATGAAGTCCTTAGATTCACAATGTTTTTGTAAAATTTTTCGCTGTACATCATCGATTTTATCTTTTTGTATCAAACGCTTGAGAGCGTCACGATATTGCTCTACAGTAAACTCAACGCCAGGATTATTCATTAGCTACCTCTCTTTTTCACTTTCTTCTAACTCGAAGGTAAGCCTACACAAACAGTTTTTTGTGATTCAAAACTTTTGCCACATAACCATAAAAATCGGATTCAGCGCATCGAATCGCGTCATCTTCGCAATCGGCACGCCGCGACTGATTTGTACTTGACTGATTCGCGCATCGGGTAGCAGATCACGCGCGGTCTGCAAGTTTTCAAGCGTTGCCAAGTTGATCACCAGCCTGCCGCCGATCTGCAAACGGGATTGCGCCACGGCAATAATCTCGGACAGTCGACCACCACTGCCGCCCACGAAGATCGCGCTTGGATCGGGCCATTCGGCACACACATCCGGCGCGCTGCCCTGCGTTATGTGGACCTGTGCGGCTGGAAAGCGGCGCAAATTCTCGTGCATGTGTTCCACAAACTCGGCCCGTTTTTCGACTGCGTAGACCTGCGCGCTTGGCTGCCCCAACGCGGCTTCGATCCCGACGGATCCGCTGCCTGCACCGATGTCCCAGAGCACGCCGTTTGGCCCAAGCTGCAACTCGGCCAGCGCCAGCAGACGCACTTCGCGCTTGGTGATTTGCGCGGCGGATGTGGCGAAGGCATCGTCGGGATTGCCCCATGTTTGACCCCTCCCTAGCCCTCCCCTGATAAGGGAGGGGACTGTCACGGGTTGGTCAATCTTTGCAGGTTTACGACTAGATTGGTCGCCCCGTGGCAGTCCCTTCCCTGTTTGGGGAAGGTTAGGATGGGGTAACAGTTGCTCAAGCCGAGAACTTTGCCATTCACCTTGTTCACTCCAAACCACAAATACATTCAACGCGGCAAACTCACGCCGCGACACATCCATCAAATCGGTTCGTACAATCTGTTGGCTATCTGAGCCTAAGTTTTCGCAAACCGCACACAAGGTCGATCCTGCCATGCCCGCGTCGATGAGCTCCTGTGCGATCACGCTCGGCGTTTGATCGTTGTCGGTCAGAACTGCGGCCAACGCCTCGCTGGCTTCGACCATTGGACTTCGTCCAAGCTCAGCCAGCGAGGCGTTGGCCGCAATGACCCTCGCCACAACATCCGCCAGTGGACGGGCGTGCGCGCTCAACAATCGCGCATCGTGCCACGGCTCGCCCAACGCGGCAAAGGCCAGTTGAAATGCGGTTGGCGCGGGCACGATTTCTAATTCGTCCGCAGCGAAGTAGCGTCGCAGGCTTGCACCGATCCCGAAACAGAGTGGATCACCCGATGCGAGCACGACCGTTCGCAGCCCCTCGGATCGAGCTGTTCGCAGCCGCTGCGCCACAACTTCGACCGATGCGGTGATGGGTAAACGCTCGCCTGCAAAGTCGGGAAAGTAGCTCAGGTGGCGTTTGCCGCCAGCCAGCAGATCCGTGTCCAGAATGCGTTCGATTAGCGCGGCGGGCAAGCCATCCACGCCCGCCGCTGTCATGCCGATAACGAGAATCGGGTCAGTCATTCGTCAAATGTCGTCCGTCTTCGTCGCCGTCGTACGATGTTGCAGGGTTGTCGGCCAGCCGTTCGATTAGTGGTTGGGCATTGTCTGCGTTGGTCCCGTTTGTGGCGATCACGTTGCCGGTTTTGCGAGCCAAAATGTTGCCGTTAAAATCGACCAAAATGACGTCGAGTTCTAGCGTGCCGCCCAAATCTGCCACGAATTTTTCGCACTCGTCGTAGGCAACCTCGGTTACTCGCGCCACTGGATCCAGAAAGTTGTGCTCGGTGCAAAGCTCTAAAAAGTGACGCCCTGTGTTGGCGGCCAGCACCGCGTCGATCAACGCTTGCGGCGCGTCCACATCGCGACAAATCTGCGCCAAAAACTCAAAGTCGACCTGATTGCCCGCGACATGCGTTGTCATATGCCCCTGCGCGGTCTTGATCATCTTGCCCATCATGCCCACAAAGACAGCAGATTTCACACTGTGCTGCACGCACGTCTCTAGCCCCGCACCCGTAAAGATGCTCAACTGCACAAACGCAACTTTGGGCAACTCGGGAAAGATGTCCATACCGAAACGCTCGGATCGTCCACCCGTTGACATCACTACTTTTTGAGCATTGTTAAACGCGGCCACCTCCACCGCTTGGATAACGCTTGCCTTCCACGAAGCGGTACTATATGCAAAGACTTTGCCCGTCGTGCCCAGTATGCTGATCCCGCCGAGAATGCCAAGCCGCGCGTTGAGCGTCTTCTCCGCCAGGGATTCGCCCGCGGGCACGCTGATGACAACCGATAGACCAAGTTCGTCGCCGAGATCATCACTATCTTTTCCCAAAATTTCATAGACGCCATCGGCCACATTTTCGCGGATCTGCTGGCGCGGCACGGGGTTGATGGCCGGGTCGCCGACAGGCAGGCCAATACCGGGCAGGGTGACACGGCCCACGCCTTCGCCGCCGTCGAGCGTGATGCCCGATGTGGCAGTTTTTTCCACACGCGCGCAGATGAGTGCCCCGTGCGTTACGTCCGGGTCGTCTCCCGCATCTTTGACCATACAGCAGCTCGCCCAATTTTGGCCCGCATCTATCTCGACAGGGGTCATGGTGGCAGTCTCGCCGATGGGTAGGGTGATGGCGACCTTGGTGGGCCACTCGCCCGTAAGCAGCGCGATGGTGGCTGCCTTGGCCGCGGCCGCGGCGTTGCTGCCGGTGGTGTATCCGGTGCGGTTGCCTGTTCGGTTACGGGGCGGGACGAAATAAGTTTTCATAGTTTTGAGGTTGCATAATTGAAAGGTTGCATAGTTAGAAGGTGTCTGATTTGGTGCTTCTGCGGCGACTTTGCCCCCTTATCACTTTTCAACTTTGCCTAATCGGTTTCGGTTTTGGCTACGCTTTGGGCCATGCGTAGCAGTGCGTTAACAATTCCCACGGCGACGGGCGATCCGCCTTTGCGTCCTTGGGTTGCGATCCATGGAACGGTATTGATGTGCATGAGCGCGGCTTTGCTTTCGGCGACGTTGACGAAGCCAACCGGCACGCCGATGATGAGCGCGGGTTGTGCGTTTTGTTCTTCGATCAATCGCAGCACTTCGTAGAGCGCGGTCGGTGCGTTACCGATCACGATAATTCCGCCGTCGAGCAGCTCCCATTCGTGGGCGATCTGCATACCCATGGCACTACGTGTGGTTTTGTTCTGTTCAGCACGCGCGTGCGTTTGCGGATCGGCAACGAGACAGTGCAGCGAACAAGCTAATGCGGTGACGCGCGGCACGCTAATCCCAGTGCGGATCATGTTGACGTCGGTGACAATTGTGCAGCCTGTGCGCAGCGCGCTGATGCCCGCTTCGACCGCGCCATCCGAAAAGTAGGTTATGTCGACGAAGTCAAAGTCCGCACTGCTGTGGATCATGCGCTCGATGATGGGCGCGTGCAGGTCGTCGAGCGCATGGTTTTGTTCTGCAAGCTCACGTCGGATTTGAGTAAATGAATCTTCGGTGATTTTGGTTGGGTCGTGTTCGTATATCATAAGTTTATTTACTGCGGTTTTTTGCCACATTTGTGCTGAGCTAAAGTAGGAACACAAAAGTCACAAAAATTTCTATTTCATGCTTCCCTGCGCTGCAATATGCTCTTGCCAGTAATGATTTGTTTTTGCAACAACTGTAATAATACTCTTGATCTGGTCACTTAGTTGAAAATGAGGACCTGCGGGAAGCAATAGGGTGGTCCCTTCGCGGCGGGCAAAGACATTTTCGACGACGATTGCGCGCAGAAGCCAGATCGCCATTTCTTCGCTGTCGCACGTAATGCCAATCCAGCCGGGGGACTTGCTTTTGACGACGGGCAAGTTGGTGACAAGCGCCAGCCCGCGTTTTAGTTCGTCGAGCGTGGTCGCGTAACCGCTTGGGTTTAGCTTGATCAGCGCGGGGTCGACTGGTTCGAGCAGGGCATCGCGGTGGGCCGGTCCGCCAGCCAGTGCGAGATCGCAAAAATCTTCCCACATGTCGCCCCATGCGACATCGCCGTCGGCATTATATTTGAGGTCGGCCGCAGGCATTGGCGAAGCGTCGGCGCTTGTTCCATTTTTGTAGCGTGGGGGAAGCAGCGCTTCGATCTGCGCCTCGATGTCTATGCTTCCCATGCCGTGGGAATGGGGCACGCCGCGCAGCCCGTGGCTTGTGTCTGACGTTTGGGGCAGGCCAAATTCACTTTCGAAGCCGTCGAATTTGTTGCGATATTTACAAAGATCGCAGGTCATGGCGGCGGTGCCGTCGGTGGCTTGTTCAAAGCGATGGACGATAGCCTCAATCACATCGGGGTGTGGAAAGAGGTAGCTCGATGTGAGTACTTCGACGTTACAATCTAGTCCGGCTTGGGCGGCTTGTTCGACCGCCTTCTCGTGGATCTTGCCGGTGAAGAGCAGATGCGGCAGCACGATTACCCGTTTTGCGCCTAGTTTTGTCATGCGTGCGATCACGTCGGGCAGGCGCGGGGTGGTGAGCGAAAAGTATGCGGGTTCGACCCAGCCGTAGTCGCGACCTTCGTAGAGCAGACGCGCCAGTTTTGCTACATCGGAGTTGCTGTCGGGGTCGCGGCTGCCGCGGCCCATGACGATGACGGCTGTATCGGCGGGATCGACTTCGGTTTTGGCTGCATGTACTGTTTCGGCGAGTCGATCTGCCAGGACGGAGACAAGGTGGTACTGTGCGCCAAGTGGTGTGCCGTAGCGAATGCGCAGATGGGGCCATTCGATCTTGGCCCAGTTGATGACCGCGGGAACATCGTTTTTTTGGTGACCGGCGGGGCCGATAAAGAGCGGCAGAGCGATGATCTCGCTGACGCCCAGTTCGACGCAGGCGCGGAAGCCATCGATGATGGGCGGATCGGCAAATTCGAGAAAGCAGGGTTCGACGTGGCGCGCCAAGCGCTGACCGAGCATTTGGGCCAGTTGACGATATTCGTCGGTTGCCTGTTTGTTTCGGCTGCCGTGCCCAATGAGGAGGACAGCGGATTGGTTGGTTGGTTGGTTCATATTTTTGATCGTAGATTTTCGCAGATGATATGGATTATCGATTATGTTCGGGTCTCGGCATTGCTTGTTCGTTGGTGTAAGTTTTCATTGATTGCACAAATCGTCTGGCTAAATTTGGATTCTGGCCGAGATGGACGTGCAGGTAACTTGCCAATAGGTTGCCGTCGATGTAGCCCGCAGGTTGTGATTCGTTGTCGTCGGCGCGGCGGCGTATATACCATGCATTTCCATTAGCAATGTCGGCAGAATCAGCAATCCACTGGCTGTAGTGGAATTCGTGGCCGCGCACAGTGTGACCAGCCTCGACGAGCAGATTATCGCGGGTTGCGGTGGCGACGCGGTAGCCGAGTGCGGCGAGTTTAGGCTGCATATGCGTTTCGCCGGGGACGATTGCGGCAAAGGGCCAGCGGCTCCCGCCGAGGTCGATGAGTGCGTGGGTGAGCACCATAAAGCCCCCACATTCGGCGTAGATGGGCAGATCGGCTGCGTGCGCGTTGCGGATCGATTGCCACAGTTGCTGGTTCTGGCTGAGACGCTGTGCGTACATTTCGGGAAAGCCACCGCCTAGGTAGATCCCAGCTGCGTTGGCGGGCAGGTCGTCTTCAGCGAGTGGGCTGAAGAATTTTATGTGCGCGCCCGCGGCGGTGAGTAGATCCAGATTGTCGGGATAGTAGAAGGAGAAGGCTTCGTCGCGGGCAACGGCGAGAATGGGTTGATTTATGATTGTTGATTTACGATTGACGATTTTGGCTTCGGTCGGAGCTCTCTTTTCTACCGCGACCGATCTGAGCTGAACAGATTCGCTAAGGGAGTTAGATTGCTGTCGTACACTGTCACCCGATTGGGCTGCGGCTTGGATGGATCCATCGTTGCGAGTTGTGCTGCGGGCTGCGAATTGATGCGCAGATGCACGCGAGATGCTAAAGATTTTGTCCAGATCAAAAGTGGCGTTGATGGCGTCGGCGGCGGCAGAGATGAGATCGCTGAGATCGTCGCGCTCGTTGGTCGGGATCAAGCCGAGGTGGCGCTCGGGAATGGTGAGGCCGCTATGTTTGGAGAGCCAGCCAACGCTGGGCAGGTTGGTTGCAGAACGGATTGCATTGGCACAACCTTTGGCGTGATTTTCGGAGCCAGCGCGGTTGAGAATGCAGCCCGCCAGGTTTAGATCTGGGTCGAAGTGCTGGTAGCCGAGGGCCAGCGCGCCCGCGCTGCGCGCCAGTTTGCCGATGTCGAGCACGAGCAGGACGGGCGCATCGAGCAGCTTGGCAATTTGCGCGGCGGAGCCAGCTTCGTCGTCGTATGCGCTGCCGTCGAAGAGACCCATGACACCTTCGATGATGGCGAGATCTGCACGGGCTGTTTCAACACCTATATTCGCGTGATTAAAGCTGTCGACCATCTGCTGCGGCGAGAGCATCCACGTGTCGAGGTTGCGACAGGGGCGGCCCGCGGCGAGCGCGTGATAGGTGGGATCGATGTAGTCTGGTCCGCACTTGAAGGGCTGCACGGTGAGGCCACGACGGCGAAAGGCCGCGATGAGGCCCAGAGTGATAGTGGTCTTACCGACACCCGATGCTTGGCCAGCGATTAGGATTCGTGGAATCATTGCTCGGCTTTATTTTGGTTGACGCGATACGACAGGAAGCGGTATGGCAGGAAGCAGTAATAGGACGCAGACGAGCGCGGATGAACTCGGAAAAAGCATGAATTCGAGTGTAGCGATGTTGAATAGTGCATTGATTCTTTCATCGAGTTTATTTATGCAACGGGTTGATAAAGTGCAGATTCGCTTGTATTCGTATTGGGATCAATGTCTATTGGCTGCGGTGATGTTTCGTCGAGTTGATGAAAGATGAATTCTTCGACGGGTTGGTTGTTGATCAGGTGCTCGTTGACAATGCGGTCGAGTACAGCTTCGTCGACACTGTGGTACCAAACGCCGTCGGGGTAGACGACAAGCAGCGGACCATTGTAACAGACGCCGAGGCAGGGCGTTGTGCCGCGTTTGACGCGCACGGGGTTATCGTATTCGCCAAGTTGCCCGAGTTTGTGGGCCAACGCGCGATAGATGCCGGGTGCTTTGCCATCGGGATCACAGTAGCAGCCGGTGCAGATAAATATGTGTCGGGCATAGGGTGCCTGACTAGGTGCATTTTGGTTCAAAACAAATTCTCCGTGGAGCTAATTTTTTGCTACAAAATCACAGAAGCCACTAAGTTTTTAAAAGCTGTTTTTTGTGTTTTTGGCAAAAATCGCTGTGCAAATAAAAAACGACCCAGAATCGGGTCGCGGTAGTTAAATCAAAAAACCCGCCAAGTGGCGGGAAGCATAGATAGAAAAATGCCTATCGACGCTCACCCCTTGCTCCCCGAAGGTGGTAAAACATTTTTTGTGCCAAGGCGGGTATCGGACTTGTGAGTATGCTCATCTTATCCAGAAAAGCTCCGTACCACATCTCAAAAAGCAGAAATGGGACAAACCTTTTTTGGAGAGCAATTTCACTTACCGTTGCGGGCCAGTGTCGGACTTTCACCGAGCTTTCCCCATTGTGTGCCGTGCATCCGGGCGGCGGCACACCTTGTCACAGATTATTTGATTGTGGCGAGTATAGCAGCAGATGACGGGCGTGTCAAAAAGAACTATACGAATGGGTGCCTTCTAGTTTGGAACGAGAATATCTATTGGCAGGCTCAGCATGATACGACAGTGTCACCCCTGAGCAGTCAGAGGTCCAAAGATGGGCTGTACGACTAGTGCAACGTCAGGCATGTTTATGGATTGTCCATGCGACTCTCGACAATGGTGATTGGTTATTTTGTAAATTCAGAATACCCTGCTGTCGAATCTCTGGATTCCTGCATTCGCAGGAATGACAACGAAGCGGCTCCTTTTCGCTGAGTTGCATCCTCTACAGTCCAATAGCTCCCAAACTAAAAGGCATCCGTGAGCGCCCAATTGAAAAAGCCATCCGCATTGTGCAGATGGCTTCTATTTTTTGGAGTAAAAGTATGAAATTGAGTAGAAGTAAGATCGTTGGCGTGTAATGAAGAATTAGGCCAGAGATACGAGCTTTGTTTCCATTAACTCTTCGAGCGGAATGTGGCAGCGGATCCGGTGGCCGCTTTCGCCATTGATGCGCCATGGCGGGGTTTCAACGTCGCAGATTTCGCCGAGGTTCTTGGGGCAGCGACGCTTAAAGGGGCAGCCGATCGCGGGCGGGTTTGATTCGATAATGTCGTCTGCGTTGAGAACGGGTTTGCTGCCAGGTTCGGGTTCGAGGACTGCGCCGAGCAGCGTTTCGGTGTATGGATGGTTGGGCGCGCTGTATATATCGTTGACGGGACCAACTTCGCAAAGGCGTCCTTGATAGAGCACGGCCACTCGATCCGCGACGGCGCGCACAACGGCTAAGTCGTGCGAGATGAAAACATAGGTGACATCTTGCTCGTTCTTTAATTCGTAGAGAAGGGCCAATACCGCGGCCTGAACGGATACGTCGAGCGCGGAGGTGACTTCGTCGCACAGAACCAGCTCGGGTTCGGCCACAAACGCGCGGGCGATGGCGACGCGTTGCTTTTCGCCGCCAGAAAGCTGCTGCGGATAGCGCTCTAGATAGTGTTCACCCAACCGCACTTGGTGCATAATCTCGCGCGAGCGTTTGTCGATCTCGGCAGGGTTCGCGCCGAAGTAGAGGCGAAGCGGCATGGCGAGGATCTCGGCGACGGTTTGACGCGGATTGAGCGATGCATCAGGATTCTGGAAGATGAGCTGAATGCGGCGACGCAAGTCGCGATCCCGTTTGTCGATGGGTGGGTTCAGGTCGTGTCCATCGTAGGTGATGGAGCCAGCTTTGGGTGGCTTTAGCCCAGCAATCGAGCGAATGATGGTCGATTTGCCAGATCCAGATTCGCCCACGAGTGCGACGGTTTCGCCACGCTGCACGTGTAGGTCAATATCTTCGACCGTTGCAGGTGGTGCTTTGGTGCCAAAAAGGCCGTCGAGCATGCGCGGCTTGAAGTAAGAGATCGCGACGTCGCTCAGTGAGAGCAGCGGTTCTTGATCGGTACCGCCAGCGTACCGCGTTACTGCGCTGCCGCCGCGCACCATTTCGCTTTGGATCACCTCTTCCCAGTGGTGGCAACGGATCTTGTGGGCGGGGTCGGTGCCAGCAATGTCGATCAACGGTGGATTGGTGCTCGTGCAGAGTTCTGTGGCAAACGTACAGCGGTCGCGGAAGGCGCACCCTGTTAATATGGAGCCAACGGCCGGCGGCGTGCCTGGTAACGATGCGGGTAACTCGTTATCCTTTAGACGAGGGATTGAGCCAAGCAGACCGCGCGTGTAGGGGTGATTGGGGTTCACCAAGACATCTTGCGAGGGGCCATATTCCACTACTTCTCCAGCATACATCACTGCCACCCGATGAGCCACACGCGCGATGACGCCTAGATCGTGGCTGACGTAGACCATTGCGGTTTGGGTTTGGGTAGCAATGTCGTTAAGCAGCTCGAGGATGTGCGCTTGGGTGGTGACGTCGAGACCGGTGGTCGGTTCGTCGAGCAGCAGCAGGCGTGCTTCGCCAGCCAGGGCCATGGCAACGGCCACGCGCTGTTGTTGACCGCCGGATAGCTCGTGCGGATAGCGGGTCATGATCTCATCTGGTGCGGGCAGGCGGACAAGGCCCAGCAATTCGATGGCGCGCGCTTTGCGATCTGTGGCAATCACATGGGTGTGCAGCCGCAGCGCCTCTTCTATCTGTGTGCCAATACGCATGGTTGGGGTGAGCGATTGGCCTGCATTCTGCGGAATTAGCGCAATTTCTTTGCCGCGCATGGCTTCGATCTGTCGTGCGCTTAGCGAGAAGAGATTGGTGCCAAGATAAGATACATCGCCGTTTAATAACAGGCTGCCCGAACGTAAAAAGGCCATCATGGCTAAGGCTAAGGTGCTTTTGCCGCTGCCGCTTTCGCCCACCAATCCGACGGTTTCGCCAGGCTGTATGGAAAGATCGATGTTGCGCAATACTTGGACGATGCTCCCAGCACGATTGGTGTAGCCGATGGATAGGTTGCTGATTTCAACAATTTTTTCAGTCATAAGAGGTCTTGGGTTGGGAGGGGCTAACAATGGTAAGTTTGGGCATGGATGATCGGCATGGTTGATCGGCATGGTGCGTGGTTCGTGAACTAATATTCAATCTGGTTGTGTTATAGAGAGATTGGCGGCAGATAATACCGAGTCTATTCCTGCAACACAGCAACATTCTTTTCTAGTCCACGTATCATGCACTACGCATAATATTTCCTAAACCGGCGCGCCTTGCGCTCGATCCAGCCCCGTTGCTTTGGCGAGTGAATCGGCGGTTAGATTGATGGCGATGATTAGTGAGCTAAGTGCGAAGACCGGCGCAAAGGTCCAATGTGGGGCGATCATCATGGCACCGCGACTGTCCGAGATCATCAAGCCCCAATCAGGTGTTGGTGGTGCAACGCCAAAGCCAAGAAATGAGAGTGTGCTAAAGGCTAAAAGCATCCACGACCAGCGCATGGCCCCTTCTACGAGCACAATGTCTAAAATATTTGGCAGCAACTCGCGGCGCAGGATTGTCCATAAACTTTCGCCACGCGCGCGCGCGGCAACTAAAAAGTCGCGCGCCACAAAACCAAGCGTGGCGTTACGGAAGATGCGCAACGGCGAGATGCCAAAAAAGAAGCCAAGCGTCAAGATCAGCGTAGTTATATCGGAGCCAACAACAGCAATAATTAAGAGTAGAAAGAGCAAAAATGGCACCGCTTGAACGGCATCGACAATGCGCATTACAACTTCGTCTAGCCGACCACCGATTAGCCCGAGCATCATGCCAGCAATGCTGCTCCACGCAATGGCAATTGTCGTCCCGATGACGGTGACCAGAAGCGCAATGCGCCCCCCCATCATGGTACGCGAAAGCACGTCGCGACCGATCCTATCATTGCCAAATGGGTGTTCGGCAGAGGGCATGGCGAATTTCAAGTTTTCGGACGAATTCGGAATCTCTAGCGGATCGTGCGGAACGATATAGGGAGCCGAGAGCGCCAAAACAAAGTGAAAGACAAGGAGCGTAAGCCCTACTTTACCAGAGAACGTTTTAGTCATGCCCAAGAGGATTTCGGCAAAGCGGCTATTCTGTTTTGGTTGGGGTGCAATTTTAACAGGCACGCTTGCGGCTGTCATAAAATTAAGTCCTTTTTAGTTGATCAATATACGCTTGCGCACTTAACTTACGTGCGCATTGTTCGCAATTTTGGATCCAACAAGAGCGTCAACAGATCGGAAATCAGATTTACAATTACATAAACCCCAGCCAGCAACATGGCAATCGCCAACACTACTGGAATGTCGCGCAAGAAAATAGCGTTGAGCATTTCGCGCCCCAAGCCTGGATAGTTAAAGACCTGTTCGATAACGACCAATCCGCCGATCAGCCAAGCGATAGTGAGCGCAATCACCGGAATCGACGGCAGTAGTGCGTTAGGCAACACGTGTTTGAAGACGATTTGCCAATATGGCACTCCTTTTAGACGAGCCATTTGCACAAAATCGCTCGCCATTACATCAATAACACTGGTGCGAACCATGCGCAGAATATGGGCCGTCATTACGAGTACAAGCGTCATAACAGGCAGAGCAATTGTCGATAAGATATCGCCCCATGCTGCATTAGTGCGTAACGCTGCAACCGCAGGAAACCAGTCTAGCTTAATACTAAAGAGATAAATCAAAAGAGTGCCCGTTACAAATTCGGGGAGCGTCATGCCAACCAGCGCGGTGATAGATGTGATAATGTCAGGCATCTTATCGCGGTAGAGGCCAGCGATTACACCCAAAAAGATCGCCAGTGGAATGCCGATGATGGAGGCAAAGAAGGCCAGCATGGCAGTATTGCGCAGGCGAGGACCGACAATCTCGTTAATGCTACGATCATTATTCATCGACGTACCAAAATCACCTCGCACCATGCCACCTGCCCATTCGGCATATTTTTCATACCAAGGTCGATTTTCTTGGCGTTTTTCTCGGCAGATCCGTAACCCTTCTGGGGTTGCATCGCGTCCTAGGTAAGCCGTGCAGCTATCGCCGGGCAGGGCTTCTGTCCCGGCAAAGGCAAGTAGACTCACCAACACCATCGTGATGAGAGCAAAACCGATTCGTTGTAAAATTAGACGAGCCATATTTTGATCCTGTAAAAAATTATAATGTTTTCTTGGAAGGGTATGAAATATCGTACCCAATTTGTATCTAGCTAAGGAATGAAGAGTAGATTAGGAAAATTCGAAACTTGATAATTCGATGTCACCCCAGCCTTCGCCACTTGAGCGACTTTGTTGGCTAACGTATCTTCCGATAGCGCAAGAAATGGTCACAAAATCAGCTATTAACGCTTAGCTTGATACATTTAGCTTGATACATATTGAGTATGAGATATCTTACCCGTCCCGTAAATTTAATCTCTGTAGTTGCAGCAGAAGAGAGCAAAATAGTTCGAAGGGGAGAAGAAGACAACGCTAGGGCCGATCCATATGGAGTCGATCCTAGCGTTGTCGTGAGCGTTATGAACGGTAGCCTTATAGAGCGCCGGCTTATTGTATCAATTCATACCCTCATATAGCTCTATTTAACAGCCACTGGTTGAAATTGTGGAGTAATCGATAAAGAAGAGGCCGATGCTGGGCAATCCTTCAACACAAGATTTGAGCACGCGACTTGCATTCAAGTTGTATGGAACCAGCGAGCCTCCATCTTCAAACAACATTTCTTGTAGTTCATGATAAATGCTAATACGAGTATCGGTATCTACCTCAGCTGCGGCAGCATCTAGCAGTGCATCAAAATCTGGGTTGTTGTAATAGGTCTCATTCCACGATGCGCCGCCACGGTATGCTTCGGGCAGAATTTGCGCAGCAGAACGCTCACCCCAAGCTGTAGTCGTAAAGGACTCCACCATCCATGTGTCTGACCAGAAACCGTCAGATGGTGCCTGAACAATTTCCAAGCGGATTCCAGCTTCGGCAGCCTGCGATTGGTAGGTTTCTAACATTGGTGCCCACTCAGAATCGAGGTCGCTGGTGTGGATCTGAATATCAATTCCATCTGGGTAGCCAGCTTCTTCCAAAAGAGATTTAGCCAGTTCAATGTCTTGCGGACAGTCGATATCAGCACGGTAGATATCACCGATCCATACAGGGTTGTCACACGCAACGACACCATTACCACCCAAAGCTTGTTCAATAATTTCTTGACGATCCGCAGCCACACGGATTGCTTTACGCACCAGCGGATCATCAAATGGTGGGGTGTCAGTACGCATCACCATAGCCTGCCAGTTACCTGTAGGGAATGACTGCATCGCAAATTTGTCGTTCCCTTCGTAGAGGGCCATCTGTTCTGCCGTAATATCAAGGAAATCAATTTGTCCAGAAAGCATAGCCTGAACACGTGCTTCGCCGTCAGAAATTGCAATAATGCTGGCAGTGGCCGACGCAGGCAGGCCGTTCCAATATTCATCATGAGCGGCAAGTTCAGTTACGCCCGCAATATCTAGGCTAAGCAGCTTGAATGGGCCAGTACCAATGCCATCGTCGGCAACTGTTTCAGCACCACCATCGCGCATAATGGCCGATTGATAAGCAGTTAGCAGCTCTGGGAAATCTACGTTTGGTGGATCAAGATTGGCGACAATTTCATAGTCGCTCGTGGCATCAACGCTTTGCAGGATGGCAAATGAAGCCAGCAATGGAGAGTTCACTTCTTCATCAGTCAGACGCATAAGTGAATAGGCAACGTCCGCAGCCGTCATCTCGCTGCCATCATGGAATTTTACGCCTTCACGCAGCTTAATTGTCCACGCAGATGCGTCTTCGTTTGGCTCCCAAGATTCGGCCAGCGAAGCAACATAATTACCGTCTACATCTTTCGTAATAAGCGATTCGAAGCCCATAACCGTATACTGATAAAATCGGTTCGGGTTATGCGGATCAAGCGTTGTGGCTGTGCCAAATGAGTAGTCATCAGAAACGTTCAGGTGACCACGATCGTCAGCGGCCATGTCGTCACCATCAGCCGATCCACCCGTTGTTGCAGCAGGCGTAGCGGCAGGGCAAGCAACCAGAATTACGCTAGCAATTAGCATCAGCGAAAATACAGAAAACTTCTTAAACATGCAATGTTTCTCCTTGCTATAACTCACATCCCTAGAAAATTATTTACAGAATATTTTGGGGAGTAAGCAAACTATTGAATTGTACAATCGACGAAAAGTACCTATGCCTTGACCTACAGAGGCTATTGTAATTTAAGGGGCCATTACTCTATAAGGTAGAGTGATGCCAAAGTTTTTGGGGAAAATCACAAACTTTTGGCTATAGAAGATAATAGAATTGGGTATTCAGGACAAAACGTAGGTAAACTGATTATTATACAAATAGGCCAAAATATCAAATCTTGGGGCTATTCCCCCACAAACCTAAAATCGGCAATCTTTGCGCGGTGATCCGATCCGCCCGCGTCCTCTACCGAATATGCGCCAACGGGATCAAGGTCGCCAACATATAAAATGTGATCCACATTGAGTGGATTGCGGTCGAAATTGGTGCCACTCACTCGCGGCTGTCGAAAACGCCAGCCAATCGTCACCTGCGCGCTCTCTAACTCTTTGCGCAGCATTTTGTACGAGCTTTGACGCGTTTTGCTGTTGCAGTCACACGCCAAAATCACGTCATTCTGCTCACGTTTAATTATATCCATCAGAATCTCAGCCTGTCGGTTTTGGCTTGTCGTGACCCGTGGCACAATCGTTGGGATCTCCAACACAGGTTTGTTCCACAAATAATAGTAGAAGAGATGAGCCGAAATAAAAGTGATCGGCTTGCCTTCAACCTCTACCCGCACGAGCGTTGCCGGACGGATCTCCTCTAGATCCAAAATCTCGCTTTCCACAAACGGGTAACGGCTGAAAACCACAGTTGTATTCCACTCCCAATCGGGCAACTGCGCTACAATATAGTACGGATAGCGCTCGGCAAACTCGTCCACCAGCGCCGCCATCATTTCGGCTTCGACCTCTTGCAGCGCAACCAAATCTGGATTCACCGACTGAATTACAGCCGCAACCCCATCAAAATCCAAGTTCGAATAAAGTAAGTTGTAGGTCATCACGCGCACGTTGCGCGGCTTTGGATGCGCATCAAAGATGGGCGGCACATACGGCGCGTGCGTCCACGCATAAATTGCCAGCGGGATCAGCAGCAGAGCGGCTAGTCGCCAGCGCCGCGCAAGTAGTTCACCAGCAGCAAAAATCGGCAAGGGCACAAAGAGCAGCCCCGCTGCCATATTCAATATTGTCAGCCACCAAAAACCGTCGCCAAAAAAGATATTGAGCAAAAACCAGCCCACGATCCCGATTACGTAAAGGATTGAAAGCAGACGGAAAAGCGGCTGCATTTCAATCCACCACTGCCTGATAGACCAACGTACGCATATCCTTGCGAATCGGGTACTGCATTGACGGAATCGTCTGCCCCATCAAAATGCAGACCAACTTCTCGCGCGGATCTACCCAGTGGTAGGTCTCCGCATACCCACCCCAAAAACTGTCGCCAGCGGATCCCATCATCCCCGCCTCAGCCGGTTCCAGCATAACGCCCATGCCCAATCCATAGCCCACACCCGGCATCGGTCCGCCAAAATTGATCGGCAATACCTCGGGCGGCAAGTGATTGCGCGTCATCAGCTCGACCGTGGCACGGCCCAGCAAGCGCGTGCCATCAAGCTCGCCACTAGGTGATCCCGCATACTTCAAGCGCATATGGGCAAAGCGAGAATAATCATCCCTCGTCGAGATGAGACCGCCGCCGCCGGAGTAGAACGTCACGGGGGCCAGATAGCGGGTGGTTTTAGGTTCGTCCAGCAAGGCAAGCGGCTCGTCGGGCGTGACAGTGTAAAGCGTGGCCAATCTCTCTAACTTGGCGGGTGCGATCTCGAAAGATGTATCGACCATGCCCAGCGGCTCAAAAATGTGCTCAGCCATAAAGTCGGCCAGCGTCTGCCCAGAAAGCACCTCCACCAACGCACCGATTATGTCCGTGCTTACGCTATAGCACCACTGCGTCCCCGGCTGAAAGGCCAACGGTAGCCGCGCCAAATCTTTCGAAAATTGCGTGTTGGTCATCCCCTCGCGAAAGAGATCCGCCTCGGCATAGAGCTTGTCCACCGGCGAGTCGCCAAAGAGACCATAGGTCAGCCCCGACGTGTGGCGCAGCAGATCTTGCACTGTCACCGGCCGAATCGGGTCTACAAGTTTGCCATCGTCGTAGACCTTCACGTCTGTCCATTCGGGCATGTACGCATAAATCGGGTCATGCAGATGAAAGAGCCCCTGTTCGTAAAGCATCATCAACGCGGTGGCCGTGATTGGCTTGGTCATGGAGTAGATGCGGAAGATGGTGTCATCGGTAATGGGTGCGCCGCTCGTCTTGTCCTTTGCGCCAAAGTTGCGACGATAGACAACCTTGCCACGCCGTGCCACGAGTGCGCTGAGTCCAGCAAATTTCCCGTCATCGATATAGCGTTGCAGCACGGTGTCGATTCGGTTGAGGCGTTTGGTGGAAAGGCCGACGGATTCGGGTTGGTGGGTGTTTGTCATTGGGTTGGGGCCTCTTTAATTGGTTTGGCAATGCTCTATTTTCGATAGTAAGTCTGCCAATTGTCAAGTGTTTCGCGTTGAACGCCGTTGTTACCTTCAAGTCGCTCTACTGTAAGTACCTCAACTATACCTGTCTCACCTTCAACATACTGATCGTCTTGGCGTATGAATTCGGTTTTCACTAAGATTTGTCCTATCTGTAAATCATCGTCTAGCTCAACCTCGCACGGCAGTTCGGCTTTCTCGCCCCTCGTACCCAGTACATGGTGAATTGAAATGGTCTGGTAGTCCGGTGAAGCAGTGAACCAGTCGAATTTAGTATCGAAAAATCTGCGCCAATATGTTCTGTAATTACCGAGTGAATAGACTTGCAGCCTCTCTGTGTTGATAATGATGTGGGCATAACCAACGGATAGACTGTCTCCTGAGTTAAATGCAGGGTTTAGTGTCAGGAATAAACCATTATCGATAGGTACGACTTTGTATAGGTGTCCATACACATTTGTTTGGTATACATTTTGTTGTCTATCAAATATATATAGGGTTGTCTATCAAATATATATAGGGATGGAGGCATTCTATGATACCCAGCGCCATTTTGTTGATTTGGTATAGTGATTGCCGAGAAGTTATCGGTAGATGGGTTCAGTTGAGGACCAAATGTTGCCCCACCAGTAGAGTCCGAATAGACTGAAATATTGGCATCAGCGGCAATAGTGTGCGCTATCGGTTGTTTATTCATCGCAGTACACTGTCCAATCTTCGATTTCTTTAATAACGCTGGTTTTTATGGCGGGGCTGTACTCTAGCGCGTTAATATTGACAACCGTAGTCTCTCCCCTTATGTAACGACCATCAACGCGAGTATATTCGGTTTCGACGGCAAGTTCGTAGTACGTATCAAAACTGTCGATTTTAAATCCGCACGGTAGTTGACCATTGTTTGCTTCGCCATAAGCGCTAACGGCTTCTGGTTTCATGACGTGCTGTAGCTGAACGTTTTGAGATGCAGGATTAATGGCTATGCTTCCGCTTCTAAACTGCATATCAAAAAATGGAGTTCCTAGCCTTCCATATGTAAAATCTCCAAGTGAGTAGATGATAGGCGGATCTACGTTCATAATAAAGTGCGCAACGCTAAATGGCTGTGTGTTGCCAGAGATTGTGGACTGATCCAAATGGAAGATATAGCCATTGTCCACACCGTAAGAGTCTCTCATTCCTCCGATGAGGCTAGTTCCGTATACATTCTGATGGCGGTCGAAAAAGAATAGAAATGGCTGTCGTCGATCATGGCTACCCACACGCCCCGCATAAATCGGGGCTAATGCAAACTCATCGTTGGAAGCATAGACTGCTCCTCTGTCGCTAGTGGCAGCCAAGTGGTCAAGGGAATACCCACGCTTGTTGGGTAAGCGAAAAGGTTGATCCAGCGGTGGATCTGATGTTGTCGATATCTTGTAAGGTCGTAGCCTGCTTGATATGAGCCATAGAACGAGTCAACTGCATCAAGTATAATCGGTTGTGCATCTGGAAAAGCTAGCGACTCCGTATCCGCAGGGATGATCGGAAATGTTCTCACATCACTTTCCCATTTATCAAGTTTCAAGACTTCAAATGCTAGAGTGAGCCATAGATTGTATCCAATCACGATCAGTATAAGTAGTAAAACTGCTCCCAACTCGTAGCGTGCCCTCATTTTTTTCAGCTGGACTTCTTGCATCTGTTCCCTCATTCATCATTTTTTGTAGACTAATTTCCTCAAAACAGAAACGATACCTTCGAATAAGAGGTTCCTGATGAGTGAACAGACAAGAAACATTGATTTTTGCCATTTGGGGTAATGCTAGGGCTATTTCTATGTACGTGTGGTGGAGTCTATCCACGTTTGGCTGACCAGAGTACCACTATCATACAAATCACCAACAACGGCAGCATCCACACGATCATCGCGGCAGCTTGACCGTAACTGTGCCCAACATACGCGTTGGCAAAGGCCCAACTCGCCCAGAGGTGGGTGCGGTTGTATGGTTCGCCGCCGGTGAGCAGGAGCGGGGTGATTGGGTTGAGCAGGATGAAAAAGATTGACAGGATGACAAGATGACAAGATGATTGGAGGGATCGGTTGTCCCGTGACGGTCCCTCCCCCAAGCTGGGGGAGGTTAGGAGGGGGTTGTTTTGCCGTGGCTCTGTTGTCGGGTTGGCATTGGTTTGACCCCACCCTAGCCCTCCCCAGAAACGCTTCGCTTGGGGAGGGAACAGATCTGGGGCTTTTGGATCTGATGAGTTATATCGTGACAGTCCGTCCCCCAAGCTGGGGGAGGCTAGGTGGGGGTTGTTTTGCCGTGGCTCTGTTGTCGGATTGGCACTGTTTTGACCCCACCCTAACCCTCCCCAGAAACGCTTCGCTTGGGGAGGGAACAGCTCTGGGGCTTTCGGATCTGATGGGTTATACCGTGACAGTTCCTCGCCACGTTTGGGGGAGGCTAGGAGGGGGTTGTTTTGCCGTGGCTCTGTTGTCGGGTTGGCATTGGTTTGACCCCACCCTAACCCTCCCCAGAAACGCTTTGCTTGGGGAGGGAACAGATCTGGGGCTTTCGGATCTGATGGGTTATACCGTGACAGTCCCTCCCCCAAGCTGGGGGAGGCTAGGTGGGGGTTAAAGATACTCAACCAGATCGCAAACGGCAGCAGAATCAACACATAAACCACCCCAATTGCGGCAAGCCCATTGATCGGGCTATCCAACAGTGTCGATTGCAGCGAGCGCCGCAGGATCGTAATCACGTTGGGCACGAGCAGCGCAACGGATAGCACCATGAGGGGTACCAGTTGGGCAATCTGCCACCTGCGAGAAAACCGCTGCAGCCAACGTGCGCCCACTGCCCCAAGCAGCACGACGACAGCCATGGTGGGGATTGCAAGACCGATGGTGTTAAGTACCGCCAGTTTAAACAGATATTGGCGCGGCACAGCAAGCAAATATGGCGCGCCGAAAAATGCGAGGGCAATGAAAAGGAATGCAAAAATAATTATGGCAGCAAGCTGGGCGAAACGTCTCTTCATGCAATCTATGATACCGCCGATGTTGAGGTTGTCACAAGCGCGGCTTTGTGCTACGATGCTTTTACTATGGATTGCCCAGAATGTGGAAGATGGAACCCAGAAGATAAGACTGTTTGTTGGAAATGTCAAACGCCTATGCCCAAGCGGCAGCCAGAGAAGCCAAAGCGGAAGGGTTTTGGCGGTATGCCCTCTTGGGCGTGGATCGGCCTTGGCGTGCTCTTTTTGTTGACAAATCTTGGAAGCTGTTTTGCATTTAATGCTCCTGCCGGTTAGCTCGGACTGAATTCCTCTCATGAATCATAAAGAAATTGCTGAACGCCTGATCGAGTGGCACGATCCGGAGCAGCGTCTTTTGCCGTGGCGCAATGCTGCGGCAGGTTTTCGCGCGCCCTACGCGGTTTGGATCAGCGAGATCATGGCGCAGCAGACGCGGTTGGAAACGGTGGCTGATTATTTTGTGCGCTGGATGGAACGTTTTCCGACTATCGAGGCGCTGGCTGCGGCGGATCAGCAAGATGTGCTGACCATTTGGCAGGGGCTTGGCTATTACGCACGGGCGCGCAATCTGCACAAAGCGGCGCAGCAGGTGATAGCCGATCATGACGGCGTGCTACCTAACAATCGCGTCGATTTGCTAAAGCTACCTGGCATTGGCGAATATACAGCGGGTGCGATTTTGAGCATGGCTTTTGCAAAGCCCGAGCCGGTTTTGGATGGCAATGTGAAGCGCGTGCTGAGTCGACTAGCGGATGTTGCGGAACCGGTGGATGAGCGGGCGACGATCAAGGCGATGTGGGCCACGGCGCGCGATCTGGTAGAAGCCGCGCCGGATGGATCTGCTGGGGCCTTGAACGAGGCGTTGATGGAGTTTGGTGCAAAGTTGTGTACGCCGACATCGCCGCGCTGCCTCATTTGTCCGCTGGTGGCTCACTGTTTGGCGGCGCAAAATGGCACGCAGCACGAGCGTCCGGTAATGCTGCCCAAGAAGAAGGTTCCCCACTTTGATGTAGCTGCTGGGGTCGTTTGGCAGGGGGATCCGTTTGAGTCAAAACTCTTGATTGCGCAGCGTCCGCAAGATGGCATGTTGGGTGGTTTGTGGGAGTTTCCTGGTGGGAAAGAAGAAGAAGCCGACGGGGGTCTAGAGGCTTGTTTGCGCCGCGAGCTTGTCGAGGAATTGGCCATCCGGGTGGCGGTTGGCGAGCAGATCGCAACGGTGAAGCACGCATATACGCATTTTAAGATCACGCTTGTAGCTTTCCACGCCCGTTTCTTGGGGGGGGCCGGCGATCACGCGGATCCGCAGGCGATTGGCTGCGCGGATTGGCGCTGGATCGATTTTAGCGAGTTAGATGATTTCCCATTCCCCGTCACGGATCGGAAGGTGATCGACGCGCTGCACAAAGAGTATGACAAGATGAGAGGATCAAAGCGATGACCAAGCAAGTACCAAAGTGGCTCAAAACAGCACAGCAACAGTGGGATTTCCGCGGGCAGAATCGACCTCGGTTTGCGATTGAACCTGCTCCCGATCAGGAATCTGTTTGGGACTATCCGCGCCCGCCTGCACTTGTGGCAGATGGTCGACTGGTTGTCGTGAAAGTGGGCGAACGAGTGATCGCAGAATCGAGTGCGACAATGCGTGTGCTAGAGACAGCCAGCCCACCAACGTTTTACATTCCGCCCCGAGATGTGGAGATGACGCAGTTGGTCAACGTAGCTGGTTCGTCCATGTGCGAATGGAAGGGTTCGGCCAAATACTGGGCGCTAACAAATAGCGGATCGGAGCGGGCGGTTGGCTGGTCGTATCCGAGTCCGTTTGCCGAGTTTGCACAGATTCAAGATTACTTGGCCTTCTATCCAAGCCGAGTTGATTGTTTGGTGGACGGTGAGCGGGTGCGAGCGCAAGCGGGCGAATTCTACGGCGGCTGGGTTACGGATGAAATTGTCGGTCCGTTCAAGGGCGATCCAGGGACAGGTGGTTGGTGAAAAGGCTGAGAGGAAGTAGACAATATTGTTTCTTCGGATGCTCTTCGACGGTTTTCAGCGATCTATCACAGTCCATATTTCCTGACAAGGTGACGTCGTTCGATGCAATAATTGCGCATAACGATGTCACCTCTTCACCCTTTCATAAAATGGTAAAGAACCCCCGTCAACGTATACCCATCGCGCAAACTTTTCTCACGGATCATCTGCATGATCTCGTCACGGTCGAACCAGCGGATGCTGCGCACTTCGTTTTTGTCGAACACGCCCGTTCCACTGCCAGCATGGCAGCGCGCCAGATGAAAGGTACAGTTCGAGATTCCATTAATCGGATGATAGGTGTAAAGCAGTTCATGCTCAGTGGTTTCGTAGCCAGTTTCTTCCACAACCTCACGTGCAGCCGCATCGAGGATCGATTCGCCTGTGTCGATCCCACCTGCTGGAATTTCCCACTCAATTGATGCAGTTGGATAGCGATATGCTTCCACAAATAAAAGCTGCCCATGCTTGTTTTCGACAATGACGCCGACGGATTCGCGCTCGAATTCGATGATATGGTGTTCTTCGATCACGCGCCCTGCGGGGAAAATAATATGATCCGCATAGAGGTTGACCCACGGATTCTCATAGATTGTTTTGCGGGCAATGCGAGTGGGCTTCTCCGGATATTTTGGCATAAATTGCACTCCAATTAAAAAGTACGCCAAAAGATAAATCTTTTGGCGTACTAGTTGTTTCAAACTTATTTTTATACCTATTACGCAGCAGATCGATACTTCCGCTTTGCAAGCGAGATAGGTTTGCCCTTCGCCCCAAATAGATCTGGGGAGGCTTTCTGCGCAAAGACATCTTTGGTTACCACGCAACGCACAATATCATCACGGCTTGGAATCTCGTACATCACGTCGAGCAAGCCCTCCTCGACAATGCTGCGTAGACCGCGTGCACCTGTCCGGCGCAGGAAGGCCTCGGTTGCCACAGCGTCGAGTGCTTCTTGCTCAAACTCTAACTCCACATCATCCATGGCAAAAAGTCGCTGATATTGGCGGACCACACTATTCTTTGGCTCCGTTAAGATCCGCACCATGGTATTACGATCTAGTGGATTTAGATTCACAAGTACAGGCAGCCGACCAATAAATTCTGGGATCAAGCCATGAGAGAGCAGATCATCTGGCACAACTTGGCTCAGTAAGCGCCCGATCTCGCGGTTCTCGCGCTCTTGGCGGCGAATACGTAATTCTCGTTGTCTTTCAGTCAGATCTTCGGGCAGCTCAGATTCATCATCGCGCTTGATATCTGCATCTTCGTTTTGTTGTTCCAACATAGATTGCATCTCATCCTCGTTTACAAAACCGAGGCGCGAACCTTTTTTCACACGTTTTCTTACTTCATCGGCCAAACCAGAAAATGCACCACCACAAATAAATAGAATGTTACTCGTATTGAGCTGAACAAACTCCTGCTGTGGGTGCTTACGCCCAGCACCAGGAGGCACATTGGCAACGGTGCCTTCAATAATTTTGAGCAACGCTTGCTGCACGCCTTCACCACTAACATCGCGTGTAATACTCGGATTGTCGCCGCTTTTACGCGAAATCTTATCAATCTCATCAAGGTAGACAATGCCGTAAGCGGCCCGATCCGCGTCCCAATCTGCGGCCTGTAGTAGACCGGCAAGAATGGTTTCAACATCTTCACCAACATAGCCTGCTTCAGTCAGCGTTGTAGCATCGGCAATGGTAAATGGCACGTCGATCATATTGGCTAGTGTACGCGCAAGAAGCGTCTTTCCGCTACCGGTTGGCCCGACAAGAAGCACATTGCTTTTGGCAAGTTCAACATCATTTGCGGTGCTGCCGTTTGCAAGTTCAGGCTGCGGAGTTTCGGCAGAGTCTTTGCGTCGCCGACCGAAAATACGCTTATAATGATTGTAAACGGCAACGGAAAGCACTTTTTTGGCGCGTTCTTGGCCAATCACGTACTGATCTAAATATTCTACAATCTCTTTAGGGCTAGGAACATGACGCTCGCCGTTTTTCTGTGGTTTTGCGCCACCAGCAGAATCCATAAGACCTTCCTCGGCCAAGATTTCTGCGGCTAATTTAATGCACTCATCGCATATGTAAACGCTTTCTGATCCTTCTAGTAGGCGATTTACCTCGGCTTTACTTTTGCCACAAAATGAGCACTCTTGTACTGTTTTTTGTTTGGATGTGTCCGACATAGATTCTGAAACCAGCTTACTTTGGGTTGAAAATAGGTGTTTGGGTGAGTCTCATCAGTCATAGTGAGAGAGCAGGTGATGAGGGATAGTTCAAAAAAAAATTAGGCTCTGTATCTTTCACTATCAGATACAGAGCCTAATTCTACCATATATACAATTATCTGCTGTAATATGCAGAATTATGCTAAATCTATTTTCGCAAAATCATGAAAATATAGAGTGTTATTTACTTTTTGCTGCCTTCTTCCCAGAACCATTTGTGCTTGGCTCGCTTCCATCTTGCAATCTAACAGCAGAATCGGCAGAATCCAAAATCACAATATCTGTTGTATCGCCCAGAACTTGATCCACAATACCATATTCTTGCGCTTCTACTGAGTTCATGAAGCGATCGCGTGTAAAGTCGGTTTTAATATCTTGCCAGCCATGACCGGTGTGCTTTCCAACTAAGTGGAAAAGCTGCGTCTCGATACGTTCCTGCTCGCGATAAGCAATTCGAACATCTTCCGTATACCCTTGTGCACCACCACCAGCAGGGTGCATATGTATTGTTGCGTGTGGCAGAGCATAGCGTCGACCTGGTTCACCAGATGCCAACAGTACGGTGCCCATGCTAGCTGTTACGCCCACAGCGGTCGTAGATACAGGCGCAGGAATCATCTGCATTGCATCATAAATAGCAAGCCCAGCATAGATGCTGCCACCAGGGCTATTAATGTACATGTTGATTTGTTGGTTTGGATCTTCGCTGCTTAAGTGTAGCAATTGTGCTACAATCAGGTTCGCCACCTGGTCGTTAATGGGTGTTCCTAAAAAGACAATGCGCTCTTTAAGAAGCAAGCTATATATGTCGTATGCGCGTTCGCCACGCCCACTACTGTCAATTACCATAGGGACCATATTGGTCGGATTCGGTATCATCTAATTTGTCTCCGTATGTTCTTTATACGCTATATTTCTTCTCAAAATTACAGACTAATCAGCTTGTTATATGCCAACTATTTCCAGCAGTTTCAAGCTCAGCTCACAGGCCTTAACAATAGCGTTTTTGCATTAAAAATAAATGTAAGAGGGATCTCCGAATATATTTGCGTTGTGTTAGTTTTTGCTGATAGCTGATACCAGTACTACATTCAGCCTTGATGTGCGGGTTTACACACAAGAAATAATCCCAACTTTTAGTGTGGATGATGCACTAGTATGTGATGATGTGTAACAGTGTATTAATCACCCCTATTACTTAGCGAGTTCAACTGCTTGTGCGATGATGTCATCATTTTCAACGCGCTCAGCCGACCAGCCAATAATCTCACCAATCTGTTCCGCCGTCATTTCTGCAAGTGCAGCATACGAGGTAATATCAGCCTCTTTAAGACGTTCATCAAAAGTTTTGCCAATACCATTAATTTTGGTGAAATCAATTTCGGTATCGTCAGCTTTCTCCGCACTGTTAGCCGCTGATTCTGTTTTTTCATCTTCAGGCTGTCCTTCAGTAGCTGCTCTTTTCGACAATGGTTTTGCATCGGGTATTTCATTACCTATGGCAATGTCTTTTAACCGTGCAACAGCCTTTGTCGTTAAGATTTGGCTGTCGAGCATCTGACGCATTTGACCTTCACGGAACATTGCCTTCATATTTTCGGCTTGCTCGGGATCTTGTTCGCCCGTATTTCCGACAATCTCGCCGATCCGCTCATCAATGTCATCATCTTCTACAACTAGGCCCTCTTTGGTAATGATTTCTGAAAGCAATAGGTTGCGTTCTGCAATTTTTTTCGCTTCTTCGCGCTGGCCTTCACGGAAATCATCCATGTTCATGCCCATATTTTCAAAATAATTCTGGGGATCTTCGATCCCTGCACGGCGAAGCTGCATCTCCATATCATTTATCATGGCGTTAATCTGATCGTCGATCACGACAGGTGGGTAGACAAGTGTGCTTCTCTCTAGCAGCGAATCTAAGACTTTATCCATATACTCGTTCTCGGCCTGTGTACTAGCTTCTTCAAGCAATGTATCTTCGATACTCTTTTTCAAATCTGCGGCTGTTTTAAAATCTGGGCCAATCATTTGGGCTAATTCATCAGTCAGCTCGGGTTGCTCGTAAGATTTCGCTGCACGAATTTTAATCTCAAAGTTAGCACTTTTACCAGCATACATACTTTGACTATCTTCGGGCCAACTTAGCGTAAATTTCTTTTCATCGCCAACTTTTGCCCCTAAAATTTGATCGTCCAAACCGGGTGGATCCATTGGGTATTCTTCATCCAACGTAATCTCCCAATCGGTCTCATCAAGTACGATAGATTCTTCTTCACCCTCATTTGGTTCAGTCAAAACGCTTTTAACATCTAGCGTAACTAAATCGCCATTCTCAATCGGGCGCGTTACATTTTGCCACTCTGCGTATTGCCCAAGGTGTTCGGCAAGCCTCTTCTGAAACGCTTCTTCATCAACAGTTGGCGTAGTTTCCGCTACACGCAGGCTGCGGTAGTCTCCTAGGTCAATTTCAGGATCAAGCGGTACAAGTAATTTATACCGAACTGGCTCAAATTCAACGTCCGTCAAGTTAGCCATTGCATAGGGCTCAATCTTTTCTTGCTCGATTGCCTCTTTAAATATTTCTTGACCAAGGTCGTCGATAAATTCATTATAAAGAGTGGGCAAACCAACTTGCTTAACAATTACTGAATAGGGAGCCTTTCCCTTACGAAAACCAGGAATGCGATATTGACTTGCAGCCTTACGTGCGGCTTTGCGTAATTCTTTATCGATCCGCTCTTGATCGACCTCTACTGTTAACGCTAGCTGACGATCTTCGGTTGGCTCTTGCGTAACTTTTAGTGCCATTTTTCTGCCTTCTCTCTTCTAATATCCTGCAAAATATGCAGGTACATTTTCTCTTTATTCTTTGGCTCATATCGGTATGCGGCTGAAATTGCCCGCATCTTCAGAGGAAAATAGCGCAATTTCGGTTTGTCACCCATATAAGCGTTTTGTCTTATCTAAATCAATTTCAAAGCCGTATCAAAGAATGAAATATACCGCATGGCCGCAAGCTATTCTAGAAAAACCTATAAAATTATTTTTCTGGATTGACCCAATACGGTAAGTATTCAGTGATTAAGATTGGGATTTGTTGCATAAGCTTGACATGTGTCAAAAGGCTCATAACGCACAAAAGAGAAGTATAGCATAGCAGATTGGGGCAAACCAAACATTTTATCTTCCAATAGAAGAGTAAGCTTTTTCGTCAACCTAAACTTAAGGCTTCCTAGCTCTGCACACTGCGCATGGGACAAGATTCTTTACCAAGTTTTAGTAGCTCACGATTTGTCGAGTATTGAGCAGGCCCACGGGACGATTTTACGAACTTACGTGAACTACCGAGCTTACATTTGATGAGAAGACATGTATGAAAGGTATAAAATGGGATTGAGGATAAATTGCGAAGAAACAAATAGTGGATAAAAAATACAGGTGGCGTACACACATATAAATGTGTGTACGCCACCTGTAACGGAGAAGATTCTCGTCATGTTACCAGCATGACATGACGAATTTTAACATTTTTTGGCAAGTTTCGGTGTTACAAGATGCTATCATTTTTATTATATAAAATATTTTAAAACTCAAATCAAAAAGAAGCCGGTCGAAATAAATTTCGACCGGCTTCTTTTTCCCAAACACACTTCACCCAAAAGGAGAGTTACCTGCATAGCAGAGTAACGGTTATAAGTATAGCATGGGGAATTGCGATAAGGTATTACAATTTTCTGTTAAACCATGCTGCATTTATGAGCACACAAGTAAGTGTAAACTTAAGAACAAATGTTGCTAAACCAAGTCCAGTGAGTACGCCCCACGTAGGTTTATTATTGAGAATAGTCGCACAAGGCATATTCACTGGACGGTTTGAGTATATACCTATGGGGCAGATTGTTATCTGCCAAATGGGCTATAATTTGTTTGGCAAAAAGCATCTGGGTTCCGTTCCTCTTCAATATACATTTGGCGACTATCGCTATAAACGTGTACACGTCCATGCTCTACGTTGCAGAGTATTTTGCGTCCAGCTAAGTTATCTAACACCTCTTGGTTTGGATGACCATAACTGTTTTCACCAACTTGGATTACAGAGAGAAGTGGATCGACGGCTTCTACAAAGTCACGCCCTGTGCTGCCACGACTGCCGTGGTGCCCAACCTTCAGTACCGTTGCCGACAGATCGATTCCTGCCGTGAGCCACGCTTTTTCACTCGGCAATCCTGTGTCACCCGTTAACAGCACGCTAAATTGTCCATAGACCAGTTTCATCACAATCGAATTTTCATTGTCTTCATTTTCGCCGCGGTACCCTTCTGGCGGGGGCCAAATAGTATGCAGCGAGACCCCATCACCCAGATCAATCCAATCACCAGATTGATGAAGCATAATCGTGGTGTTGTTGTGTTGCATCGCTTCGCGCCATCGTATCGAATCTTCGTGACTGCGGCTATCCGCGCTTTCGAGCGCAATATCCACGTCAAATCTTGTGGGCAAATCAATCTGTGCAAACATATGATCACCATCGGGATGAGAGAGAACAATCAGATCTAGTGACCGATCCCAAAAAGGCATAACCTCACCAAGCTCGCTAAAAAGCCGTTGCGGACTTTCGCCGCCATCTATCAACACTTGCCTACCAGAGGGCGTTTGGATAAAAATGCCATCCCCTTGCCCAATATCTAAGAAGTATACGTGAAGCTTGCCATCGGCTCGGCTGAATACAAATAACCAAATAAGTACACAGGCAACGCCGAGCAACAATGCGTTTGATGCAGTGGCAAAGCCTGAAGAATCTTTACGGATCTGTTGATTAAGCATCATTTTTGCTCGCTAATCAGCTGGTTGTTATAAGGCCGCCCGCTCCTACCGTATCTTGACCGACAGGAATAAGGATGCCTACTTATGATGATTATCATCGTTGGCTTTAAGCGATGAGCATATCGCAACCGTCTGTTGATAGGCTGTTTACGTGGCTTCGGAATAAACCGTGCAGATTTGACAGTGTGCATTTTGCTGCGCTGACATAAAGAGCGTGATTCAGAAAAATCAGGTGTATAATTTGGCTGATGACGATGATTTGCAGGCGGTTGCTCATTCCGCAAACTGGCCTGCGGAAAGTGTGATGGCATTGCCCTATCTATCAAAACGGTGTCGTGCGAATCCAAGGTATCGACTGTTTGTGGCTTTGGCGGATCTTGTTTACGCCGTTTTAGCTTGATTGTAGGCAACCAAAATGAGTTGATAAGATCAGCTTTTGCTAAGCGAACCAAATGTTGTAAGGTAAGCAGTACAGGAGATTTTGTCGACAATGAAGAAAGCCAAATATATACGCCAAGTAGCGTATATGTTCCGATTAAGTAAGGCTTATCATACCATTCAATTAGCAGGCTTGCGCCCGGTAGCCCAGCAGTCCATACGACCATCATCGTTGTCCATTTTAAGCAAAATAGTGGTACCATCATGACGAATTGTGCAACTAGCCCGAAGAATTGGGCCAAGTTGGTTCCGGTAATTTCCAGAAAGAGAAACCAATCTTGTAGATAGGTACCCACTACGCCGATGACGAGTGCCGCGCTACCCCACAGCATGATATAGGGCTGCACAGCCGAGATCAATAAATTTGTGAGTAAGCTGACAACACTCAAGCGATCAAAATAATATACGACCAGCGGTAAAGTTGTAATGTTGGCAGCAATAGTAATAAGCAGCCCTTCTTGGATCAATCCCCCCATAAAGCTCTTAGTCGAAGTAACGATCGGCTCGGCAGATGTTGACTTTGTTCCACGATTCTTTTGCGCTGTGGGTAAGATCTTTTTCCAAAACTTATTCGCCCATCCTGTGAAGAAATCAGAGATATCATTTGCAAATAGAATCAGACCCGCCGTAGCGGCACTGCTCAACTGAAACCCAACATCCCACAGCGTTAGCGGATTAAAGAGGGTTAGCAGTTGGCAAGCAAGAGCGAGGCTAACCAATGCGGTATTGCGACGCCCGAGCGATGTGGCGATCACAAAAACAGCGCCCATCAATGCCGCGCGCATGACGGCTCCATCACCACCTACCAATAGTGCATAGCAGCCGATTCCAATCAGCGCAGGCCACATTGCCCGACGTTGCCCTGCAATCCGCGCGCCGATGGCCAAAAAGACAGCTGAGATTATTGCCACATTGCTGCCAGAAATAACAATAACGTGGCTGGTACCGGTTAGATTAAATTTCTCATATAGCTCATCGTCAATCCCGGCTTCGATGCCCAAAAGCATTCCATTTGCAAGCCCAGCGTAGGGTTCGGGCAAAGCTTGATTGATCAACGCTTCGCCGCGCGCCCGCACATTATAAATTGCTCGCAAATACCATGTGCCTTGATTTGGCCCATCGAGCAGATTGATTCGACCATTGCCTTGCAGGTTAAAGAGGCTGTGGATATTTTTGCGCGCTAGATATTCTCGATAGCTAAAATCTTCGAAATCGTTTGGCGTTGTTAGCCGCCCGCGTAGCTCAACGGGATCACCATATTTGTAGTGGACAAAGTTCTCTGTCTTCAGCGCAACTTCACCATTAACGGCTACCCACTCACTTCTATCAGCCAGCAAAATCTGTTGAACCCAAACATTCATCTTCTGAGTCGTGTCTTCAAACAGGGGATAGCTGCTCACATATCCTCTTACTGTAACCTGTGGGGCGCTATTTTTGTATGCATCATCGGCTGGCAAATTGTAGAAAGCTAGATCGGACTCATTCCAGCAGGGGGCAATGGGGTGTGAGATGTAGCGAAATATGCCGACAACCACAATAAGGAGAAGCGCAATTGGGAGCGCATAGGGGCGTGGAATATTGGGTAATTGAAAATGCGCCCACTTCGGCCAGCGCATGGCAGATTGCGGTAAGACTCGCGGCGAGACTTGGGGAGAAGCAAGCAGAAATGGCAGGGGAAGAATGGGCAATAAAATCATCCACGGCCAACTCAGTGTTTGACAGTCGACAAGTTCGAGATCCCAGGCAAAACGGCCTAGCATAATTCCACCCATATATGCAATGGCAAGATAAAGTAACTTCATAGCAGCGATGTAAGAGGTTGATCTGAAGATGTGTGATGTGTGAACGATGCTAAATTAGGCCATTCCTAAAAATTAAATATGCAGTATGGCCGCAAGCTAAATCAGAAAATCGCTAAAATCCGTATAATTATTTTTCTAGTTTAGCCCTGATCGGAAAAGCAAAATGGCACCGGAAGGCTCCGATGCCATTTTAACGTATATAGTTAAGTCATTCGATAGCTAAGTAGTACCAATCAACTTAGGCTCATACCGGTGTACGGTTGAAATTGCCTCTGTTTTTCAAGAGCAAATGATGCAATTTCAGTTTGACGCTCATATGAGCGTTACATATAAGAGTAAATTTAGTAAAAATGTAAACGTAGTAAAGAGCCCTTTTCATACAAAGTGTAAAAAACGAGAAAGCCTTATGTGTATCCCTCTGAAGGGTCAACTTATTGTACGTCTACAATTAACGGTAAGAACAACTCAGCGTCGTTGTTTTCTTTTGGCGTGGGGTTCGGCGTTGGACTTGGGTTCGGTGTTGGATTAGGGTTCGGTGTTGGATCAGGATCCGGTGGCACGATTGTACCATCTCCTTGTCCGGTAGGCTGAGGGAACGGATCGCTCTGACCGCTGTCTCGAATCCCAATATCATTACGAATTTGGGTATTCGCATCTATATCAGCAGAGACATTTACCACAAATGTTACCGGTGCGTTAACAGCGCTACTACCAAGCACGTTACCAACAGACAAGGTGCATTCGGTGCCAGCGGTGACATTTCCACCAGCACATACCCAACCGGGTGTGCTCTGTGCCAAATTTGCTGCTGTTCCGGCAGGTATAGTTTCGACAATTTTCACATCATACGCCTGACTATATCCATGATTAACATAGTTAATTGTATAGGTAATCGGCGCACCAATAGAAATCGACCCGCTGCTTCCAAGGTTAATTGCCCAAAGTTGTGGTGGTAAAACTAGTAACCCCGCATCAACCGAATTATTTACCTCGTTATCACGTAGTTGAATAACATTTGTGCGCCCAGTACGAATATTATCGGTCATCTGATTGACATCGCTGTCACGTGTAATATCTCCACCTATGCGCGGTTTTGTGTAGAAAAAGCCACTTGGTGTCGTAAATTCTAAGTAGTAAAGTTGTGCAGTCAAATTATCAAAAGAATAAGCGCCAGTTGAATCTGTTATTGTCTTGCGCCCAGTAGCTTGACCATCTCCCAAGAATAGCTCAACATCCACATTTGACATTCCAGGTTCGCTGGCATCGCGCACACCATCCTGATCTGTATCAGACCATGCAACGCCGCTGAGCCCAGTTGGTGGTGCGGTAATGTACCAAACAATATCGGTCGACGATTCAAGCCCCGCAACCGATGTGGTGCTCATATTCGATTTGCCAAGTGGGAACGTACCCACAGGACGCGAAAGCTCACAACGAGCCGATTCAAAAGAGAGGACCTCGCTTGGTAAACTACACGCGCCAGTTAAATCACCGTAAGTTTCATCCGACAGATTCTCCCAAATAATTGGCGTATCACTATTATTTTGCAGCTCATAGATAAAGCGAACCGACGTATTTGGCGCAACCGCTACAGCTGAGGTAAGCAGATCAGCATCTTGTTCATTAATTAAGTGATTAAATGTATAGTTTCCAACATTACTATAAAGTCCAATATCCCAGTTGGCTTCGCTTACGCCATTGGTCAATAATCGAATCGGTGTGCGCTTCGTGGTTGGATCAGCATCACTATCATACCCATCTGCGCTTGCTCCACCCGTATTTGCTGCGGCAACTGTATATGTGTCCAGTGGCCGAAACTCGATAAAATAGTTGCCTGGCAGCAACCCAGCAAAGCGATAGTTGCCAATATCATCTGTGGTTGTAGATTCAAGCATTGCCGTGTTCGCTTCGGTTCCAGCATCTTCAGCATCAAAGTTGGCATAAAGATGAACCGTTACGCCCGGGATACCCACCTCACCGGGGTCGCGCAAGCCGTTGCGGTTGACATCGTTCCAAGCACGTCCGCTAAAACTACCCGTTCGAATATTGTTCGATGCTTGAACATAACGATATTCGTTACCGCTAGACACGGTAAATGAAGAGGGCTGAAAGACAGAATTTCCCCATCCTTCTGGTGGATAGTGCTGCACAGCATAGTTGCCCGGCCACAGATTTTTGACAGTAATCGTATTGATCAAATTATCGTAACAGTAAAAACCAGCGTCATTTTGTACGAGTGGGGTCACGCCAACCGTCGGTATGAGTTGCTGCTGCGGCTCGCCTGGACCGGTGCGTTTTATACAAAAATTTGTTGCGGTCGGTGCGTCATCTATGGCAACGCTATCTTTCTGCCAAAATTGATTCACAATTACCGAAGCCGGTTTGGAAGTGCCAAAAGTTGCGGTATAGAGTTTCTGGTCAAAAAGAGAAATCACTCTTGATTCGCCAGATGAGGCATACCAGTTTTCACCGATTTGTGGCATTTGTGGCGTTATTCTTAAAGACTGAAGTCCAACGCTGGATACGGCATATCGCCCTTGATTTGTGGTGCTGCCGCTGTAAGCAGAAACCCATGTACCATTCAACCAGCGTTCTACTTGAAACGGCCAGCCAGTTAGAAATGAATCGTTCGTGTCATACAGGCCATTTCCGTTTAAATCGTGGTACGATTCGATAAAGAGAGCCGGTAGTCTGACGACACCGAAGTCCAACACAGACGATGCAGCAACGCTTGAAATGCATTCAGCCGTAGATGCAACATATCTGTTATCCGCAGTGGTGCAAATGTCGTAAAGTTTAGCTGGCTCAACATCTACTATAAGTAGGCCGCTTGGCTCAATTTGATATGAGTCACACGTAGCGGTGCCAGATTCGCAAACTTCAATCTGACCACCGATTAACTCATCATCCAAATTGAGCAGGGTATCGCCATTTTTATCATGAAACTTGCGGATCGCAATCTCGTTTCCGGCACGCCATTCAACCGCAACCTCTGCCTGAAGCAGATGCGTCGTGCTGCTGCCAAAAACTAACTTTGTTTCATATGGTCCTGCGTCTATACGAGTCCCTGGCGAGATTTCTACAGTTGTCCCCAACGTAATGTTTGCAACAGATGGCTCGTTATTGCGGACAGCGATATCAACAATGCCGTCAAAATCAGTCTTGACAACGATTGTTGAGCCGGTTCGTCCATTCCATGACAGCGTGCCTACATCTGTCGAAACCGAAATTTCTTGCCGCGCAGCAGGCGTAGCGCCCCGTTGCAATGTTAAGCGAAACTCGTGTGTCTTCGATTTAAAAGAGGTAGATGAAAGGGGTTCTAGATATTGAATTGCGGAAGTTGGTTCGAGAAGAAGTTGCCATGGCTCGGCCTGTTCGCACAGACCTGCATCAAAGAGACGATTCACCTTGTTTACAATCTCTTGGTAGCGAGCGTAGGTCGGCTCAGTTTCTGCTAAGGTAAACTCATCTGAAAAGTGCCAGATAGCGGCTTGCAGTGCAGCCATCTCTGCTGCATTATTGGTTGACACTGCCTCAAGTGGGTAAGTACGCAGCGTGCAGGCCACTTTAGGATACGGCACACCCATTGTGGCAGAGGGATAGCATTTTGAGCTATCGGTTGTGCTATATAGATCTGTGCTAAAAGCTGTTTGTTCCACCCCATCGAGCGTTGTGCTGATCAACCGTGCATTCACAAAAACCAGTGAATCATTCGCCGTCCCTGAAATTTGGACACCATTATTGCCGCCTTCTATCCCATTATAGCAAAGAGAAAAATAAGGGGGCTGCGTAGACGAAATCGAGTTATCGGCACGTACAGCTTGTGCAAAAAACAGACAAATTAGTATGCTAACAATTGTATAAACCGATAGATACCAGATAGATAATGTGCGCGGATATTTTTTAATTGCAGAATGCGCAGGCGCAATTTTTTGATCTTGGTAAGCGGTCAAGAGATTCATGGCTCTCTCCTCATTCGAAGCTGTATCCGTATTTTAAATGCGCCGGGGAATATTTACGGCACAGTTATGTAGCAGCACAGTTATGCAGCAGTACAGTTATGCAGCAGTACAGTTATGCAGCAGTACAGTTATGTAATAGCATAGCTATGTTACTACTTCGTTAAAATTTATAAATTAGTTAAAACTTATAAAGTGAAGGTTGGGTTAGGTGCAAAATACAATTTATCAAATACGATTTATCAACAAGCCAACCTATCAAAGCTGATTAGGCAATGATAGTCAAAACCGTTAGTTTAATCGTTAAATTGATAGTATCAAAGTGGGTGTAGTGAGCGGCAATGAGAGCTACGAGGAAATACAGTATGATAAGGAAATTATATTACAAATCTGTCAGAAGGGATGTGACCTTTTCCTGACATTCTTTGTGAGCTTGTTAAAATATATCTAAATGGTTCCGTAAAAGAATCTAGTAAGACACCTATAAAGGGATAGACGTATCTCTAACATGATAGATACGATTCCGTTTAAGAACTGTCGAGAGAAGTGATAATAAGTAGACAAAATCCAGAAAAAAATGTTCGAGAACTATGGGAAGAGCATTCTCTAATGCGGTAGTTACCTTAGGGCTCAGCATTAGAGAACGCTTTCTCCGCGTATATTTATTTTTCTGGAGTGCCCCGATTGTAAAGAAAGAGATTGCAAATGTTGAAGTTCATTCACAACTTAAAGCGAAACCTCCCGTCCTTCTACTTGGCTTCGATAGATACCATCTAAAATCGTCATCACCTGTAGCGATTGCTCAGCAGGCACGGGTGATGGAGCCCCATCCGCTACCGCCTGCGCAAAATGAACGCATTCTAATGCATGTGGCTCCATCGTATCAGCGGTTAGTTGCAGCGTCGCATTCGTAAATTGACGAGTGTTGTAATTCGTTTGCAGAATCTCATTCTTTGGCCAGTGGCTACCACCTTCAGTCCCATAGAGCCACATCTGCATATCTTCGCCCGGTGTATCATGATGCAACAGCCAACTCACTTCGAGGATCAAGGTTGCACCATTCTCAAAGCGCACAAACGCAGCCGCAAAATCTTCAACATCCATATCAGCAGGGACATCGTCATTACCCCACTGACTAAATGCACCGTCATGTAGCGCTAGCGGGGCTTTGGCAACACCAGACACAGCAATAGGTTTTGGATTGCCCATCATCCACAGTGTTAGATCCAAAATATGCACACCAATATCAATACAAGGCCCACCGCCACTATTCTTCTTGTAGACAAAGCCAGGTCGCGCCGGAAGCCAGCCGCGGCGCAACATCCAGCCACGAGCATGGTAAATATCGCCCAAAGCACCGCCATCGATCTCGGCCTTAAGCGCCTGCGTGCTGCCTTTGAAGCGGAAATGTTGCGCAGTCATCAGCATCTTGCCTGATTTATCACGCGCCGCAATCATCTCATGAATTCCGGCAGGTGTTGGGGCCAACGGTTTTTCGCAGATAACGTGCTTACCTGCATTCAACGCTGCGACAACATATTCGGTATGATACATATTTGGCGTACAGATATCGATGATGTCAATATCTGGATCAGACAGCATCGCTCCCGCATCCGCGTAAAGCTTGTTAACCCCATGCCGATCACCCCACTTATTCAAAATCGGCTCTGACATATCGGATCCAGCAACAACCTCGGCTAGATCAGACGCAGCCCAGCCAGGCATATGGGTTTGTGCAATCCCACCTACCCCAACAACGCCAACTTTTAATAGGCTCATAAAGCTCATTCCTTCCGATAATCTGATTTAAGAAACAATATTACTATTGAGGATAATTTCATAAAAGTAGGTTGGTCACCAGCGATAACACTCACTGATGACCAACCACTGCTTACTGCTTACTGCTTACTATTTACCGTTAGCTACTTAACTCGCCCTATGTCCATTCTGGATCTGGCGTAATCTCATCCGCTGGACGCGAGCCGGGATCCTCTCGTTGAGGGAAATCTGCCATGCGGCTAATGGCCCGTACCGTCATATCGCTGTCAACTTCGACCTGGCACGAAAGGCGTACACCCGTTAGCCCTTTTTCGGCCAACTTCTCTTTCTCGGCCACCGTAATTTTACTCGGCTCCCCTTCGATAAACTCAACTTTACAGGTGGTACATTTAGCGTTGCCACCACATGCGTACATTTGATCAACACCAGCTTCATCAGCTAGCGCTAATACAAGTTTCTTCCCAGCGGGAACATCAAATGTCCCGACCCCTTCAACCGTTAATTTTGGCATCTGCTTTTCCTTTTTGATGATTATAATTGTACAAAATTGAAACTTGAACGATTATCGATTCAATCTCTAAAAAATTATGTGCGAATTTGCTAGAGATGTATATAATATCATTGTCTTACCTGCCAGATGAATTACCATAGCATCAATATATCGCAGGAGTTCATTTCTGGCCCTGCTTGAAATAATTCTAACAAAAAGAGGGATTCAATGAAACTCGAAGAAATCAACTTACTATATGAGTACAATTACTGGGCTTCAGCGAAGATTCTATTAGCTGGCATCAGTTTGAAAAAAGAAGATTTTTTAGAATCAACCAACCACACATATAAAACCATTCGCGGCACGCTTTCGCATCTTCTTGCCGCCGAATGGATCTGGCGAGTACGCTGTGATGAAGGCATTAGCCCTGATTCACTGTTAGACGAAACGCAGTTCGCCTCTTTTCTAGATGTGATGGCTCGATTTGGGGAGGAAGAATCAAAGATGCGTGGCTTCTTATCGCGCCTAACCGAAGATGCCCTAAATGCACCCATAATTTACAAAGACACGCAGGGCCAAGAGCACACGCAGATGATGTGGGAAATATTAATGCACGTTATCTTGCACGGGATGCAGCATCGCGCCGAAGCAGCTGCAATACTCACCGACTTTGGTCATTCGCCCGGGGACATTGACTTCATTATGTATTTACGCGGTAACTATTTAGAGCTAAAAGGTTAGGTTGTAGGGATGAACGGTGTGCGGTTGACGGCGTCGAGAATAGCCGAGAA